>Ga0163144_10000070_pt1 | contig 230074 bp, 164 predicted proteins | sample OliLak19BULKMAT1_FD_123175 | JGI IMG/M metagenome (GOLD analysis project Ga0163144, IMG submission 123175) | Freshwater microbial mat bacterial communities from Lake Vanda, McMurdo Dry Valleys, Antarctica - Oligotrophic Lake LV.19.BULKMAT1 | ecosystem: Environmental > Aquatic > Freshwater >... | reverse complement strand
TCTCAACCTCTCAACCTCTGAACCTCTCAACGGTGGCAATTCAAGGCTCGCCTGCCTCTCAACCTCTCAACCTCTGAACCTCTCAACGGTGGCAATTCAAGGCTCGCCTGCCTCTCAACCTCTGAACCTCTCCGCCTCTCAACTTCACCATCCCCCCGTGTCCCGCCTGGCCACCGTCGCCCAGGTGGGACGAGCCGTGGTCACGGGTCTCAACATCGCCATCCCCCCTTGTCCCCCCTGGCCACGGCCAGACCATGCGTCCCGCCATGGCTGCCAGCACCTTCCTCGATCTCGCCTTCGACAAGCTCGAACGCGACATCGCCTTCATGATGTCGTGCTTTCAGGAGGTGCTGGTCGGCCTGGGCGAGGATGAACTGGCCAAGCGCCTGCCCTGGCTGGTCGTGGGCCAGGAACCGCACGGTGGGCGCGATCTGCGCGACCGCGACATCCAGGTGCTCTCGATCGCCTTCCAGGTGCTGAACATGGTCGAGGAGAACGCCGCCGCCCAGGGCCGCCGGCTGCGCGAGACGCATGAAGGGCTGCTCAGCGAGCCCGGCCTGTGGGGCGCCCAGCTTAAGCAGCTCAAGGACGCCGGCGTCGCCGCCGCCGATCTCGCCGCCGCTCTGCCCGGGGTGCGCGTCGAACCGGTGCTGACCGCGCATCCCACCGAGGCCAAGCGCGCCACCGTGCTCGACCAGCACCGCAACCTCTACCTGCTGCTGGTCAAGCGCGAGAACCAGATGTGGACGCCGGCCGAGCAGGAGCAGATCCGCGACGAGATCACCGTCGCCCTCGAACGCCTGTGGCGCACCGGCGAGGTCTTCCTGGCCAAGCCCGACGTCGCCAACGAGCGGCGCGGCATGCTGCATTACCTGCGCGAGGTCTTCCCCGAGGTGGTGCCGCGCCTCGATTCGCGACTGCGCCAGGCGTGGAAGCAGGTCGGCTTCGATCCCGCCCTGCTCGACGGCAGCGGACGCATGCCGCGCCTGGGCTTCGGCAATTGGGTCGGTGGCGACCGCGACGGCCATGATCTGGTCACCGCCCAGGTCACCCGCGAGACCCTGGCCGAACTGCGCGCCACCGCCTTCACCGTGCTCGGCGGCCACCTGCGCCGGCTCGGCGACAAGCTGACCCTGTCCTATCGCCTGCAACCGCCGCCCAGCTACCTGCTGCAACGCATCGCCGAGCTGGCCGAGCAGGTCGGCGATGCCGGTCGCGCCGCCATTGCGCGCAATCCCGAGGAGACCTGGCGGCAGTTCGTGAACCTGATGATCGAGCGCCTGCCCGATCCCGGGCTGTTCGCTCACCAGAGCGCGTGGAGCTACCAGCAGCCACGCGAGCTGCTCGCCGATCTTGCCGTGTTGCGCGAGTCGCTGGGCGCGGTGCGGGCCGGGCGCATCGTCATCGCCGATGTGCTCCAGGTCGAACGCGCGGTCGAGGTCTTCGGCTTCCACGCCGCCGCGCTCGACATTCGGCAGAACAGCGCCTTCCACGATCGTGCTCTCGCGCAACTGCTGGTCGCCGCCGGCATCCCAGCCGCCGACTTCCCGCATTGGGACGAGGAGCGTCGCCTCGCCATCCTCAATCAGGAACTGCTGTCGCCGCGTCCGCTCTCGCACGCCGACGCCAATCCCGGCGCCGAAGCCAAGGCGGCGCTCGACTGCCTGCGCGTCATCGCCCGCTACCGCGCCGCCTATGGCGGCGACGGACTGGGCGGGCTGATCATCAGCATGACGCGCTCGCTCAGCGATCTGCTGGTGGTCTATGTGCTGGCGCGCGAGGCCGGCCTGGTGCGTCCCGGCCCCGACGGCCTGCACTGCGTCATGCCGGTGGTGCCGCTGTTCGAGACCATCGGCGATCTGCATGGCAGTCCGCGCATCCTGCGCGCGTTCCTCCAGCATCCGGTCACCCAGCGCAGCCTGCGTCAGGCCGGCGAGCCGATGCAGCAGGTCATGCTCGGCTACAGCGATTCGTGCAAGGACGGCGGCATCTTCGCCAGCCAATGGGCATTGCAGCGCGCCCAGGCCGAATTGACCGCGGTGGCCCGCGATGCCGGCGTGCGCCTGCGCTTCTTCCACGGCCGCGGCGGCACGGTCAGCCGTGGTGCCGGTCCGACCCACCGCTTCCTCGACGCCCTGCCGCACGGCTCGCTGTCCGGCGACCTGCGCGTCACCGAGCAGGGCGAGGTGATCGCGCAGAAGTACGCCAACCTGATCACCGCCACTTACAACCTCGAACTCCTGCAAGCGTCGGCCACCGCCACCACCGTCCAGCACCGCCGTCCCGGCGACGAACACGGCGACCTCACCGGCCTGCTCGACCGTCTCAGCGAGCGCAGCCGCGCCGCCTACGAGGCGCTGATCGGCGCCGACGGCTTCCTCACCTACTTCGGCGAGGCGACGCCGATCGACGCCGTGGAATGCTCATCGATCGGCTCGCGGCCGTCGCGGCGCTCGGGCAAGCGCACCTTGAACGACCTGCGCGCCATCCCCTGGGTGTTCTCGTGGAACCAGTGCCGCCACTACCTGCCCGGCTGGTACGGCGTCGGCACCGGCCTGGAAGCCTGCGCCCAGGATCCCGCCGGCTTCGCCCTGCTGCGCGAAGGTACCCGCACCTGGCCCTTCCTGCGCTACGTCTTCACCAACATTGAGACCAGCCTGGCCTCGGCCGAACTCGGCCTGATGGCCGACTACGCCGGCATGGTCGCCAACCCCGAGATCCGCACCCGCTTCTACGACCTCATCGCCGGCGAGCACCGCCGCACCCAGAAGATGCTCGACCTCATCTTCGGCTCGCCGATGGCCAGCCGCCGTCCGCGCATGGCGCGCACGCTGGTGCTGCGCGACACCGCCCTGCGTTCCTTGCACCGCCACCAGATCGACGTCCTGGGCCGCTGGCGCTCACTGCGCGCGAGTGGCGACATCGCGGGGGCGGATCAGTTGTTGCCCACGTTGTTGCTTTCCATCAATGCGATCGCGTCGGGGTTGAGGACGACGGGGTGAGCGCGAGCATCGTTTCATGTCGGTGATCGTCCATGTCTGGAAGCGCGGGGCCTCGGACGTCGGCCACGCTGCCTTGGAGGTCGGAGGGTGCTACGTCAGCTTCTGGCCGGGCGAACACGCAGGAAAGAAGGACTTCAAAAAGCAGGCGTCACATCCGCCGGCATTTCCGAGCAGCTATCGCACCGACTGCCGTCTCGAACGGCGCAACGCTGACTGTTCGCTGGTGCTCGAAGGGCTTGATGAGGCGGTGATGGCGATGGGGTGGGAACGGATCAAGGCCGACCAGCCGAAGTACAACATGGTCCAGCAGAACTGCTCGACCGTGGTCGCCACATTGCTTGAAGTGGGTTCGCGGGTGACGCCCAGGGCCGTTCCCTCCGTGCCGCTGGATGCGGTCACCGTTCCTGTCCTCTGGCTGCGCCTGGTTCTCCAGGTCCGTTTCCTGGGCACGAGCATCCGCATGTGGAGCCCGGAAGCGGTGCTCGATTATGCGATGCAGATCCAGGCAGCGCGTATCAGGCCGGAATGATCAGTGACTGCCGCGCTCATCGTCCACCAGGCCTACGACATTCACCTGCCCTTGGCCGGACTGCTCCACCCGTTCGATGGCCGGCGCCCGTCGCGCGCGCTGAGTCTCCTGCGGGCGTCATGCGACGCAGAACTCGATAGCTGCCTGAGGCAGCCTGACGGACCGGCCACCGACGTGACGCTGGCCCTGGTGCATGATGCCGCCTACCTCGCGAGCCTGCGCCGATCCGCCGCCATCGCTACCGCTCTGGAGATCAGACTGGCACGCTTCGCGCCCGCGAGCGTCCTCCACCGGCGCATCGTCGATCCGATGCGTTGGATGGTGGCCGGCACCATCACCGCCGCCCGTCACGCCCTCGACCATGGTGTGGCCATGAACTTGGGCGGCGGGTTCCATCATGCTCACGCTGACCATGGCGAAGGCTTCTGCCTGTTCGCCGATGTGCCTATCGCGATCCGGCTGCTGATTGCCGATGGCCGGCTGGGCGCTCACGACACGGTGCTGGTCATCGATCTGGACGCCCACCGCGGCAATGGCTTCGAGTCGATCTGCTCGGCATGGCCGGTGCAGTTCTTCGATCTCTACAACTTCCAGGCCTATCCCGGTCTGGACGATCGTCACGAGGATCGCTTCCCGTTCCTCATTCCGCTCAAGGCTGCCACAGGCGATGCGGCGTACCTTGACACGTTGACCAGCGAACTGCCGCGCTTCCTCGATCGTTTTGCGCCCGCCCGTCTGGCCTTCTACATCGCTGGCAGCGATGTGGTCATCAGCGATCCACTCGGTGGTCTGGCACTGAGCGAGGGAGCTATCGGTGAGCGTGACCGTTTCGTCATCGCCAGCCTGCGCGATCGCGGCATCCCATTGGCGGTGGTATGCGGTGGCGGCTATACCGCTCGCTCAGCGCAGATGGTCGCGGATACGGCGCGGCTGGTGCTCGCCACAAGGTGAATTAGCGCAGGGTCCGAGGCGCTGGACGTGGTTAAAGCGCGGGATGATGAAGTCGGCGTCCCTGGCGGCGGTCCCAAGAACGGCGAACTCATCAACATGCCATGGGCGGGATCGCCAGCGCGCCTGGGTTTCCATGAGCCCGACTCGACGGCGCACTGGTGATCGACGCGCCCGACTCACGGTCTGAATACCACGATCTCAAGCTCATCGATCACCCGGAAATGCTTGTGCTTGCCGGTATGGACCACGAGCGCGTGCTCCATTGCGGTGGCCGCGATCAGTCGTCGCCCATGGTCATGCCGTCTTTGAGCGCGTGCTCCTCCAGGTAGATCGCGGCGCGGTGGCCGATGTTCTCGCTGAGCGGGATGGAGCGCATGCCGACGTCGGCGAGGAAGGACTTCATCTTCCGCAGTTCGGCCTTGTCGCGGCAGCCCTGCACGAGTTCCATCCAGGTGACCACGCTCACCGCCGGGTCGGGGTCGGCGTCGATGGCCTGCTCGGCCTTGGCGACGCCGCGGAAGCAACAGATCAGAATGTCGGTGTCAATGAGCACGGACACGCCAGCGACGCAGCGCGCGCGCATGGCCGGGAACGTCGGCAAGATCGCGACGGTCCGCCCACATGCCGACGGCCGGGTGGTTGATCGCACGATTGTTGCATCGCTTGCCGCGCGGCAGAACCAGATTCGCGTGCACCACGCCCTGATGGACGACGGTGACGCGCTCGTTGCGATCAAGCGCGCGCACTGCCGCGGACATCCGCTGTGCCAGGGCTCGGAGTGTGACGTTCACGGCGAGTCCATTGGACTAACGCAGTGTGCTGGGATCGGTCTCGTGGCAACCGGTCGAGCTTGTGAAACGCAGCGGCTCCGCCGGTAGAGGCGAGCCCCAGCTCGCCTTCGTGTGCGGCCGCACCGCCCGACGGCGAGTTGGGGCTCGCCTCTCCCGGCGGGTGCCGCCGCTGCCGGACGATGCGCCAACTGGTCGGGCCGCCTGCGCATTTCCTTGTCCACCTCCACGCGGCTGTGGGAAAGAAGCCGATTTCCTGCCCGACGGCCCCTGGTTTCGCGCGGCGTCCGCGCTGTCCACCTCCGTCGCCTTCCGGAAAGGAGGTGCGGCGCGCATCGCGCCTGCCGATTTCCGGCTCAACCCGAACAGGAGCTTCCCATGTCCCCCATCCACAGCGCCATGATCGCGCTCACCATCACCGCTGGCGCCGGCCTGGCCGCTGGCGACGCGCCGGCGCCGAATCCGGTCGCCGACCGCGTCGAGGACCGTGCCGACCGCCGCGAGCAGGTCGCCGATCGGCGCGAAGACGTGCGCGACCGTGTCGAGGACGTGCGTGACCGCGCTGAAAACCGCGCCGACCGTCGCGAAGATGTGCGCGACCGCCGTGAGGACGTGCGCGACGCCGCCCACGACGGCGGAGTGCGCGACCGCGTCGAGGACCGCGTCGACCGCCGCGAGGACGTCCGTGACAAGCGCGAGGACGTGCAGGATCGCCGCGAGAACGTGCGCGACCGCGCCGAGAACCACCGCGACCGCCGCGAGGACCGCCGCGACCGCAAGAAGTAGGCGGGGTGAAAGGGGGCGCGGCGGCGGACAGACCGTCGCGCCCACCTTCGACTCCGGCACCGACCAGGGCATGGACTGGAAAGGCGATCACGCACAATCGCCGGCTTCCACCCCAGCCCCAGGACGGTGCCATGCCCACGACGAGCAGTTCCCCAGCCACGACGGCCAGCGCGACGGTGACCAAGCCGCCGAACGACAACCTGTCGGAGAGCTTCGCCGACATCATCCCCGACGAGCTCCGGGACAGCCCGCGCTTCCTCGATGTGGTGTGCTGGAACATCCGCTGGTTCCACGACCGCGATCCGGCCCGCGTCGAGCAGATCGCGGCGGTGCTTGGCGAGCTGAACGCCGATATCTTCGTCTTCGAGGAGATCCTCGACAACTCGCTGGGCAAGGTGGCCGAACTGCTCGCGCGTCAGGGCGCCGGGCACTACGAGATCGCTTACGGCACCACCGGCGGTGGCCAGCGCATCGCCTTCATGTGGGATCTCGACTGGATCCGCACCAAGTCGGATGTGATCGAGCTGTTCGGCAAGGGGCGGATCGTATCAGCCGACGGCAAGGACGCCTTCCCGCGCCTGCCGCTGCATGCCTGGTTCGTCGGCCTGGTGCAAGGCGGCTCGTGCTTCGATTTCCAGATGGTCGGACTGCACCTCAAGTCGCAGATGGGCGACGGCAGCCCGCAGCGCCAGCGCTCAGCCGAGGCGCTGGCCACCTGGCTGCGCGACGAGAGCGGCAAGATCGACAGCGACGTGATCATGCTCGGCGACTGGAACCAGAAGCCGTCAGCGTCGGTGTGGAAGCCGCTGCACGAACTGGAGGCGCAGGGCAAGGCGCTGTTCACCAAGATCAACGACGACGACGACATCAGCCACCTGATGTACCGCAACGCCAGCGATCTCGGCTCGCGCCTGGACATGGTGTTGATGTCCAGCTCCGCCGCCAAGCAGGTCAAGCGCTGGCCCTCGGTCGCGCGCTGGAAGCCGCTCAGCGCGCTGCTCTCTGGCACGCCGCAGGCCAAGGCGATCAAGAAGCTGCTTGACGACTTGCGCACCAAGGTCTCCGACCACATGCCGGTGGTCAGCCGCTTCTATTTCAAGCCGACCAGGAAGAAGGCGCCGGCATTGCCCTGAGGCTGGGCACGAATCGTCCGACGCGCGCAAGCGGGTTCGATCCAGCCGTGGGGGGGCGCGGGGGAACGCCCCCGCCTGGCCGACCGCGCAACGCGCTTTAAGCGACAGCAATTCGCGTCGGAGGGCATGGCCCCGCCGACGCTACCCGGCAGCGGTGGCGCGCAGGCGCGCAGCGCCGAGCACCACCGCGAGCGGGCGCGCGGCGCCGAGCATCGATGCGAGAGGGACGATCGCCCAACCGGGCGTCAGTCGCGTTCGTCTGCGATTCGTGCCCACCGCGTGACCCGCCGGTTGCCCGGGGACGGCGCGCGCCCTACAAGCCTGGCGCCATGCGCACCCTGTGCCGCCTCGTCCTGCTCGCCCTGCTCATCGCTGCCGGCGTTGCCGGAGAGAGCACCCCGCTGCGCGTCGTCGCCACCACCAGCATCCTCGCCGACCTCGTCCGCCAGGTCGGCGGCACGCGCGTGCTGGTGCACAGCCTGGTGCGGCCGGGCGCCGACGCGCACGTCTACCAGCCCACGCCGGCCGATGTCGCCAGCCTGGCGGGGGCGCGGCTGGTGGTGCTCAACGGCCTCGGCTTCGAGGGCTGGATCGACGCGCTGATCAAGCAGTCGGGGTTCACCGGGCCGGAGGTGGTGGCCTGCTCCGGGGTCGAGGCGCTTTCAAGCGCTGAAGATGCTCACGGTGATCACCCCGGGCTCCCCGGCGCGGACCCCGGAAAGGCCCACGCTGGCCACGTCCACGGCGCCGCCGATCCGCATGCCTGGCACGACGTGCGCAATGCGTTGCTGTACGTCACCAACATCCGCGACGCGCTGGTCGCGCTCGATCCCGCCGGTGCCGCCGATTACCGTGCCTGGGCCGACCTCTATTCCGCGCAATTGCGCGCGCTCGACGCCTGGGCGCGGCGGCAGATCGCAGCGCTGCCGGAAGCATCCCGCGTCCTGGTCACCGCCCATGATTCGCTCGCCTACTTCGCCAAGGCCTATGGCATGCGCGTGCTCGCGGTCGAGGGCATCGCCACCGGCCAGGAGCCCGACGCCCGGCATCTCGCCGCCCTGTTGAAGCGTCTGCGCGAGGGCCGCATCAAGGCCGTGTTCATCGAGAACGTGGTCAACCCCAAGCTCATCGAGCAGCTCGCCCGCGACGGCGGCGCCCGCCTCGGCGGCACGCTCTACACCGACAGTTTGGGCGAACCCGGTGGCCCGGCGGGCACCTACATCGGCATGATCGCGGCGAACGTGCGCACCATCGTGGCCGGGCTGTCGGCGGAGTAGCTTTTGAGGCGGCGCTGCCCCCTTGGCAGCGCGAACGTGGGCGACGTGATGCGCGCCCTGGCTACGGCAGCTCAGCCGTGCCGTTCCACTGCGGTTCCGCCGTCAGCCGCCGGCAGTTCGCAGGCCTGCGGATCCTGTTCGTGCTGATGCCATGCCGGTCGCAGCAGCCGCGCGAGCAGGCCGTGGCGCGGGCTGAGCACGGCCGACAGCAGGAAGCCGAGGCCGAGTGTGCCCACCACCGCCGGACCGGGCGGCAGGTCGAAGGCCACGCCAAGCACCAGGCCGGCGAGCGAGCCGACCACCGCCACCACTGCCGATAGGCCGAGCATCGCCGTCCAGCGTTCGCACCACAGGTAGGCGGTGGCGGCGGGCAGCAGGAAAAGACCGAGCGCGAGCACCACGCCCAGCGCGTGCAGCGCACCGACCAGGTTGACCACGATGAGCACCAGCAGACCGAGATGCACCGCGGTGCCGCGACCGCGCACGGAGCGGTGGAACACCGGATCGAAGCATTCGAGCAGGATGGCGCGGAAGCCGGCCGCGAAGACGGTGACGGTGAGGATGCTGGCACCGGCCGCGAACCACAGGTCGCCGGCGCCGACGGCGAGGACATTGCCGAACAGGAAGTGCAGCAGGTCGACCGGCGTTCCGGCCTTGCTGACCAGCGCCACGCCAGCGGCGTAGCAGGTGGTGAACAGCGCGGCGAAGGCGACGTCCTCCTTCAGCCGGGTCAGCCGGCTGACCAGGGCGCTGCCCAGCGCGGTGATCAGGCCCGCGACCACGCCACCGACCAGCAGTGCGCCCACGCTGGCTCCGACGGTCAGCCAGGCGATGCCCAGTCCGGGCAGCAGGGCGTGCGCCAGGGCGTCGCCCATCAGCGCCAGCCGTCGCACCACCAGCACGCAGCCGAGCAGGCTGGCGCTGACGCCGAGCAGCACGCAGGTGAGCGCCGCGCGCCACAGGGCGGGCTGGTCGAGCACGGCCAGGAAGGAGGGCGCGGCGTCCATCAGCGGGCGACCTCATGGCCTGACCGGCTGGCGGTCGTGGAAGGCGCGGCTTCGCCGAACCCCCGCACGCCATACGCGGCGGTGAGGGGGGCTTCCGCCAGGCTGTCCGCGCACGGACCGCTGGCCACGAGATGGGTGGCGATGACCAGGGCGCGGTCGAAGTGCGCGCGCGCCAGCGCCAGATCATGCACCACCGCCAGTACCAGCCGGCCCTGGGCGGTCCAGGCGCGCAGGCGGGCGATGAGATCGGACGTGGCGCGCGCGTCGAGGCCGGTGAACGGTTCGTCGAGCAGCACGATATCGGCGCCCGAGGCGATGGCGCGGGCGAGGAAGACGCGCTGCTGCTGGCCCCCCGAGAGCGCGGCGATCGGCCGATCGTGCACCGCCGCCAGGCCCAGCTCGGCGAGCGCGCCGTCGACCGCGGCGTGGTCGGCGGCGGCGAAGCCGCGCCATGGGCCGAGCGCGGCGCTGCGGCCCATGGCGACCACCTCGCGCACCGTGATGGGAAAATCCCAGTCGATGGCTTGGCGCTGCGGCAGGTAGGCGATGCGCCGCGTCGCCGCGCGATGGTCGAGGCCGCCGATGGTGATCGTCCCGGTGGTCAGCGGGTGCCAGCCGAGCAGCGCGCGCAGCAGGGTGCTCTTGCCGCCGCCGTTGGGCCCACACACCGCCACCAGACTGCCGCAGGGAAGTTCGGCACTGACGTGGTGGACGGCGGGCTTGGTGCCATAGCACACGGTGACGTCGCGCAGACTCAGGACATCGCGCGCGACGGGCTGCGGGTCCGGGTGAGCGTGACCGTGACCGTGACCGTGACCATGACCGTGACCGTGCGTCGTCACGGTCCCACCGCAGGCACGGCGATGGTCGCCGAGATCAGTCCTTCGCCCCAGGCGGTGGTCCGGGTGATGACGTCGCCAACGCGGAACTCGACGCGCAGCGCGCCCGCCGGCATCGGCGCGGCGTCGGCGGGCTCGGCCTCGACCAGCAGGGTGCGGCCGAGGGCGGCGAGGTCGACGGCGCCGCGCCAACCCTGCGCGTCGGAACGATCGGCGACCAGCGCCCGGCCGTCAGCCATCACCAGCCAGCGTCCCACCACGAAGGTGGGCGTGATGACCAACGTCGCCGGCCGCCCGCTTCCGGGCTGGGCAGGCGCCGTCACCAGCGTCGCATGCGCTGGTCGTGGTCGCGCCAGGCGCTCGACCAGCAGCACCGCCGCCACCGCCAGGACGGCGTAGATCGCCGCCACGGTCAAGCGGGTCGCGGCGCCCGCAGCGAACCCCAGCCCGCGTCCCTGCCGTCGGCCTGCCGTCGTCGTCGCTGCCGCCTGGGTGGTCATCGCCGTCCTCCGCCCCGTGTGAGAATGCGTTTTCATTACTGGTCGCAGCCGGCGTTGCAACGCCAGGGCCGCTCCGGCATCCTGCGAGGCCGCCCCATGGACCAGCACCCCGATTGCATCGCCCAGGCCGGCCGCTGGCAGAGCACGCTCACCGGCTTGGCGTGGACGGCGCTGATCGTCGGAGCCGCCGCCGCTGCGCTCGCGATGCTCTGGCCAGCGATCGGCTTCAAGGATCTCGGTCTCGAACGCGCCTGGCTGGGTCTGGCCGCCGGCGCCGCCTGGGCAGTGGCGGCAGCTGCCTTTCCCGCCGTGCTCATCGTGGCGCGGCGCCGTGCGCTGGCCGGGGTTGCCCAGGTCCACGGCTCCGCGGATCCGCAGGCCCACGGATCGCCATCGCCGGACGACGACGTGGTGCCGCTGCCGGGGACGATCGCGACGGCGGATCACGCGGCGCCGGCGGCGCCTGCCCAGCAACCGGCCGACGACCAGCCCGGCGCTGCCACGACGCCCACCCCGCCGCCGGACCCGGTCGCCGATCTCCTGGTCGCTGCGGGCTGGCCGCAGCTGCTGCGCCTGGCGCCGTGGGCGGCGCTCGCTGGCGCCATCGCCCTGATCACCTGGACAGCGGATGGTGGCGCCCGGCTGGGGATGGGCATCGCCGCGCTGATCGCCGCCTTCCCGGTCCTGCTGGCCGAACGCCGTTTCGCCAACGTGTCCGCCGCCCACCTGCCCGAAGCCGCTGGCCTGGCGCGGCTGTTGCGTGTGGCGGTGGCGGTAGGCGTGGCCGGTGGCGTCGCGCTGGTCCTGGTCGCGCTCGATATCACACCGGCGCGCTGGCTGCTGCTCGGTCTGCTGGTGCTGGTGCTGCTCACCGCCGTCGAACTGGTGCTGCGCGGCCTGGTCGCGCCGTTCCTGCCGGTGGGCGCCGCCGGCGAGGCGCGCGGGCTGGGCGACAGCCTGGCCGCCGGCGTGCTGTTGCAGCGCCAGGCGCCCTGGCGCGCGCTGACTGATGGCATGCGCCAGCGCTTCGGCATCGATCTGGCGCAGAGCTGGGCGGTGGCCTTCCTCGCCCGGGCGGCGGTGCCGCTCGGCGGAGTGCTGCTCGCGCTCGCCTGGTTGAGCAGCGGCGTGACCTCCTTGGCCATCGACCAGCGTGGCGTCTACGAGCGCCTCGGCGCGCCGGCAGCGGTGCTCGCGCCCGGTCTGCACGTCCATCTGCCGTGGCCGATGGGCGCAGTGCGCCGCGTCGATAACGGCGCCGTGCACCTGCTCGGCCTCACCGATGACGAAGAGGTGGCGCTGGTGGCGCCGGTGGCGGCAGTGTTGTCGGTGTCCGGCCAGCCGGGCGCGGAGTGGGATCGGCTGTGGGAGATCAAGCATGCCCGCGACGCTGTGCATCTGGTGCCGGCACCGGCCGAGCACGGCGGTCGCGCCGGGCACCACCTGATCAACGCCGATGTCGGTCTGACCTGGCGCTGGCGGCTTGACGACGGTGGCGCATTGGCGGCCTGCTACGCGGTGGCATCGCCGCGCACCTTGATGACGGCGCGCGCCAACCGGCTGCTCGCCAGCGAATTCTCCAGCCTGCCGGTGGCGAAGCTGATCGCCGAGGACCGCGAGGCCCTGGCTGGTCGTCTGCACGCCAGCCTGCAAGCCGGCTTGGATGCCGATCGCACCGGCATCGAGGTGCTCGACGTGCTGATCGACGCCATCCATCCGCCCGCTGACGCCTCCATCGCCTATCACCGCGTGCAGTCCGCCGAGATCCTCGCCGAGGCCGACGTGGCGCGCGCGCGCAGCGAACGCGCCGCGCTCACCGCCGACGCCGGTCGCGAGGCCATCGTGGTGCATGACAACGCGGTCGCCGATGGTGGCGAGGCGCGTGCGCGTGCGCGTTCCGGGGCGCTTCGCTTCGCTGCCGATGCCGCCGCCGATGCCGCCGGCGGACGGGCGTGGAGGCTGGAACGCTGGCTGCAGATGCTGACCGACCGTGGCCGGCACGGCCGCCTGCTCATCATCGACCACCGGCTCGACACCACGGTGCCGCCCACCATCGACCTGCGCCGCATCCTCTCGCAGACCGCGACCTCCACGGATTGATCATGCCCGACGACCATCAGCACGGTCACGACCACCACGGACACGGCCATGACCACGCCGGCCATGACCACCACGGTCACCACCATCATCATGGTCCGCCGCGGCCCGGCTTCAGCCGGCGGCTCGCCATCGCCGTGGCCTTCGTCGCCCTCGCCGCGCTGGCCGCCGCTGCGGTGCCGGTGCGCGCCGGTTCGGTGCAGGTGGTGACCCGCTTCGGCGAGCCGATGCGGGTGCTCATCACCCCCGGCCTGGCGTGGAAATGGCCGGCGCCGGTCGAACGTGCGGTCGAGGTCGACTGCCGCATGCAGACCACGTTGTCCGGCAATCGTGGCGTGCTCACCCGCGATGGCCTCAGCGTGGTGCTGCAAGCCCACGTCGAGTGGCGGGTGCCGGCCGAGCCCGAGGCGGCGGTACGTTTCCTGCGCGCAGTGCGCGGCGAGCCGGCTGGCGCCGCCAACCACCTGCGCACGCTGCTGGGATCGGCGCTGGAGACGGTCAGCGGGCGCTTCGACCTTGCCGCCCTGGTCAACGCCGATCCCGCCCTGGTGCGTCGCGGCGAATTCGAGTCCGCCCTGGCGCAGCGTCTGCGCGCGCAGGCCGGCCAGTCGCTCGGGCTGGAGATCCTGCACGTCGGCCTGGCCCGCCTGATGCTGCCCGACAGCACGATCAGTGCGACCACCACGCGCATGGCCGCCGAACGCGAAACCATCGCCGAGGAGAAGAAGTCGGCCGGTCGCAAGCTCGCCGGTGAGATCCGCAGCGGTGCCGACCGTGAGGCGCGTCTGGTCAAGGCCCAGGCCGAGGAGGAGGCCTCGGCCATGGCCGCGGCCGCCGCCAGCGAAGCCGCCGCGATCTACGCCAAGGCCCAGCGCGGTGACCCCGAACTGTATGCCTTCCTGCGTTCGCTCGACACCCTTGGCGAACTGATCAATCCTGGCACCCGTCTGATCCTGCGCAGCGACGCCGCGCCCTTCCGCGCGCTGATTGACGGCCCGGCGCTGGCCGCCCCGGCGCCCGACGGCGCGTCGCCGGCGCCGAAGCCGACTCCGACACCGGCGCCGCAGGCGAAGCCGTGAGCCGCACCAAGCTCGCGGTCTCCGGCTCACGTGCCCCGGCGCCGCGTCAGCGCGGCGTCGCTGTGCCATGACCACTCTCGTCAAGCCGAGCAGCCTGGTCCAGGCCATCGCGCTGAGCTTCCGCTTCGTGCAGGTGGCGGTGGTGGTGCTCGCCGCGCTCTGGCTGGTCGCCGGCGTCAAGCAGGTGCCCGCCGATCAGCACGCGGTGGTCCTGCGCTTCGGCGCCGTCCACCGCGAACAGGCCGCCGGACTGGTGCTGTCCTGGCCGCGGCCGATCGAAGAGGTCGTGCTGCTGCCCGGACCGCAGAAACAGCATTCGCTGCGCAGCACCCGGTTCACCGACGCGCCTGCCGGTGGCGCCAGCGCCATGCTCGCCGGCTTCGCGCTGACTGGCGGCGCCAACCTGGTGCATGTCGACGCCACGCTCTATTACCGCGTGGTGCGTCCGCTCGAGTGGCTGGTGGTGCGCGAGCGCGCCGACGCGATTCTGGCGCGACTGCTCGAATCGGCGGTGCTCGCCGCCTGCGGGTCGCGACCGATCGAGGCGGTGGTGGTGGTGCGCGGCGCTGAGGCGACGGTGGCGCCGCCACCCGGGTCCGCCGAACGCCGCGAGCAGATGAGCCTGACCGTGGCAGCGGCGGTGAAGCAGGGCGCCGATGCGCTTGGTCTGGGCATCGAGGTCGGCCGCGTTGATCTCACCGCCAAGGTGCCGGAAAGCGTGCGTGCCGCTTTTGAAGGCTCGGTGCTCGCCGATGCCGAGGCCGCCAACGAGATCGCCGGCGCGCGCACCGACGCCACGCGCATCCGCCAGGCCGCCCAGGACATCCGCACGCGCTCCCTGCAGGAAGCGCAGGCGCAGGCCCGCGAGCGCCTCGCGCGCGCCCACCAGGACACCGACCGCATCGTCGCCCTCACCGCCGTCGGCTTCGCACCCGCCGCCCGCCGGCTGGCCCTGGTCCGGATCTACCACGAACGCATCGAGAAGATCCTCAAGCAGCCCGGCGGTCTGACCGTGATCGACGCCGGCGCGCCGCTGCGCCTGATCGTGCCGGGGGAATGACGCGTGACCGCCGCCGCCTGCTGTCCCGCGCCGCCCCTTGCCGCCCCCGGCGCCGCACTCACCTCGGCTGAACGCCGTCGGCTGGGCACCCGCCTGGCCCTGGCCGCGATCGCCGCCGGCCTGCTGGTGCTGTCCGTCGTCACCGCCCTGCTCGTGCCCGGTCAGCAACCGGTGGCCGAGCTGATCGCCGGCATCGCCGCCGTGCTGGTGGCGGCGCCGGTGTTCGCCGAGGCCTGGGCCAGCCTGAAGAGCCCCAGCCTGCATGGGCTCACCGATCTGCTGGTCGCGGCGGCGGTGGTGGCGGCGCTGGTGGTCGGCGATCTCGAAAGCGCGGCGCTGGTGCCGCTGGCCATGGTGGTCGGCCACGTGCTGGAGGAACGCAGCCTGATCGGCTCGCGCGAGGCCATCAGCGCGCTCACCGGCTTGACCATCACCACCGCCCGTCGCCGTGCCGCCGACGGCAGCGTGCACGAACTGCCGGCCGCGGCGTTGACGGTGGGCGATGTGGTCGAGGTGCGCCCGGGCGACCGCATCCCCGCCGATGGCGTGGTGCGCGAGGGATCGTCGAGCGTTGACGCCAGCAGCATCACCGGCGAGTCGGTGCCCCAGGAAGTCGCTCCCGGCGACGGCGTCCACGCCGGCACCATCAACCTGCACGGTGGCATCGCGGTGGCGGTGACGCGCACCGGCGGCGACACCACCCTGGGCCGCGTCGCCGCGCTGATGCGCGCCGCCGAAGCGGCCAAGCCGCCGATCACCCGCCTGCTCGAACGCTTCGCCGGCCACTACCTGGTGTTCGTGCTGCTGCTCGCGTCCGGCACGCTGTTCGTCACCGGCAGCGTCGACGCCATGATGGCGGTGCTGGTGGCCTCGTGCCCGTGCGCGCTGGTGCTGGCGGCGCCGGCGACGGCGGTGGCCTCGCTGGCGGTGGCTGGACGCCTCGGCGTGCTGGTCAAGGGCACCGCCTTCCTGGAGGAACTCGCCGATGTCGACGCCTTGATCATCGACAAGACCGGCACGCTGACCCTGGGCGAGCTGCGCCTGGCGCGTCTCGACGTCGCCGTCGGCGAGGATCCGCTTGGCGTACGCGTGCTTGCGGCCAGCCTGGCGGCGGCGAGCAGCCACCCGGTGAGCCGCGCCGTCGCCGCCCTGGTCGCGCCGGCCGAGCGCGTGGCGGTGCGCGATCCGCAGGAGGTCGGCGGCATGGGCGTCAGCGGCCAGGTCGACGCCGGCGCGCTGCTGCTCGGCCGGCCGGCCTTCCTGGCGGCGCGCGGCATCGTCGTCCCCGAACCACCCCTCCACGACGGCCCCATCGTCGGCCTGGCCTGCGCCGGACGCTTCCTCGGCTTCTTCCTGCTCGCCGACGAGCCACGCGCCGAGGCGCGCGAGGCTCTGGCCAGCCTGCGCACCCTCGGACTGACGCATCAGCTGCTGGTCACCGGCGACCGCCGCGCCGTCGCCGAGCGCGTCGCCGGCCAGCTCGGCCTCGACGCCGTCGCCGCCGAGGTGCTACCCGAGCAGAAGCTCGACCGCGTGCTGGAGAGCGTCGCTGCCGGCCGCCGGCCGCTGGTGGTCGGCGACGGCATCAACGACGCGCTGGCGCTCAAGGCCGGCGCCGTCGGCGTCGCCATGGGTGCGCGCGGATCGGATATCGCGCTGGCGTCGGCCGACATCGTGCTGATGTCCGGCGATCTGCGTCGCCTGGCCACCGCGGTGCGGCTGAGCCGCGCCTGCCGGCGCACGATCAACGTCAACGTCCTCATCGGCCTGGGCTGGACGGCGGTGGTGGTGCTCGGCGCCGCAGCCGGCCTCTACGGCCCGGTCGGTGCCGTCGTCCTGCACAACGTCGGCACCTTGGCGGTGATGGCCAACGCCGGACGCCTGCTGCGCTTCGCCGAACGCGGGCAGTAGCGCACCGCGCGTACGGCTCGTTCGTAAGCAGGCGGCTGTTCTTCAGCAGGCTGCGAAAAATCGGCGCAACCCGGGTCATCGCAAGGCCATGCCGGCGACTTCCGGTTTTCTGACCCACCCGCGTATCTGCCGGGCAAGTGCTGCCCGATCCCGCCGTCTGCCGTCGGCCGTCACTTGCCGTCACCTACCAGGGTGGCGATGCGGCGCTGCGTGATCGCCTGCTGCCGCTGGTCGACACCATCGAGTTCACTCCGGACACCCTGGCGCTGGTCCAGGGTGGGCGCGTGGTGCCCGACCGCGAGCGTCTCGCCGAATTGGCCGCGCTGGCGCGCACGCACCGGGTCGTCGCCCACGGCGTCGGCCTGTCGCCTGCCAGCCACGAGGGCTGCGACGCCGGCTATCTCGAACTCATCGATCGGATCTTCGCGCAGGTGCCGGTGGCTTGGCACAGCGAGCACCTCGGCTACACCCAGGTCGATGGCTGTTTTCTCGGGACCATGCTGGCTCCGACGCGCCAACGCGCCGTCGCTGATCAGCTCGCCGACCGGCTGGCGGCGGTGCGCCGGCGTCAGGGCCTGCCCTTCCTGATCGAGCACGTCGCCCAGATCCTGCCCGATCCCGGCGGCGAACTGTCGCCGGCGGTCTTCCTCAGCCACATCGCGGCGGCGTCAGGCAGCGGCATCCTGCTCGATTGCTACAACCTGGAATGCGACGCCGCCAATCACGGTCTCGACCTCGCGCGCTTCTTCGCCGAGCTCGATTGGTCGCGGGTGCGCGAACTGCATCTGGCTGGCGGCAACGTCGTCGCCGGCATGCAGCTCGATGTGCACTGCCAGGTGACGCGGCCGTCCACCCGTCAGTTGGCCGAGATCGCCCTCGCCCGCGCGCCTCAGCTCGACCTGGTGGTGTTCGAAGTGCTGCAGGAGGCGGTGCCGCTGCTCGGCCATGACGCCATCGTCGCCGAGGTCGCCGATCTGGCGGGATGGCTCGACCACGCCTTCGCCGGCGACGCGGCCGCAGTGGGCTGAGAAGACTGGTGAGAATCACGGACGCAGCCCGTTCTCGTCCCAAGGCGATCGTCTCGGGCAGCCGCTTCCGCAAGTCGCCGAGGACGGCGACCGTGCCGGATGACCGGCACGTCCGGCGCGAGTGCGCCGAATTGCTGCCGCTTTCGTGCCTGTCGCGACCACCGAAGCGGGGCGGCCCCCGCACCCCCTCAGGCTGGGCTGCAACCGCTCTGCACGCGCCGCAACGATTCGTGCCCAGCCTTGCCCCGGCTTCCGGTTTCCCGTCCCGACGTCGTATCTCCGGCGTGACCAGCGACCGCGGCCGTGCGAACGGCGTCAGCGGCCTCTGGACGCGTCACCGACTGTGTCCGGGGGCGTCGCCTCCCACGGCCCGGTGAATCCTGAACGCTGAATCCTCAAAGGAGTCCCATGCCTCTGCCCAAACCCCTGGAGATCGCGCGCGCCAGCGCCGCCGTCCGCCAACCCGCGCTGACCGTGCACGTCAAGCCCGGCATCACCGATAAGGAGCTGGCGCGCATCATCGAGACCATCGGCCGCGAACGCGGTTGCCTGGCCTGCGGCCTGGGCGGCCCGCTGACCATCATCCCCGAGATCGAGGATCTCGCCCAGGTCCGCGTGCTGCCGGGTGTGATCCGCGCCTTCAACCCGCAGCCCGATCCGCCCGGTGATGGCTTCAACGGCGGTTTCGCCGGCGGGATCCGCTGAATGGGAACACCTCCGCGCCGCCACACGGCGGCGCGGAGGCGTCCGTCGGCTTCATCGCACCCCGCACCTCGCACCCCGCACCCTCCCCGATGGACATCGTCTACCGTCAGCGCCAACTGCTCGCCCTGATCCGCGATCCCGGCCTCGACCTCGCCGGTGATCGCGATCCGTACGTCGCCCTGGTCAGCGCCTCAACGCAGCGGGTCGTCGCCTGCGCCACCAATCGTTCGTGGCGCGCCCGTGCGTTGGCCAAGCAGGCGCCGTGTTCGGTGCGTCTGCTCGAACAGCGCGGCCGCTTCGCCGCGGAACTGGTCGCCTACCTGGCGGATGCGCGGTCGCTCTCACCGTTTCCCGATACCCTGGCCGACGCTTTCCTGGCGCGCTTCGCCGACGATGCCGACGCGCTGGTCGCCGCGGTGACGCGCTTCGAAGCGGCCGTGCTCGCGCTCAAACGCGGCGACAGCGTGGCGACGGTGATCGACTGGCCGGGCGATCCGCGGCCGCTGCTCAGCGCCCTGATCGCTGACGGCGACGTGTCTGACGTTCCGCCGCCGGCGATGCGCATGCACGTCGATGGTCGGCTGGCGGGGTGGTTTACGCTCACCCCGGCGCCGGTTCCGGAGTGAGCGTCCTACTCACTTGAGCAGCCGTTCGAGATCGACCTCCGCGCCACCACCGGCCTGGGTGCCGAGCCTGACAACGCGGTCGCCTTCGCGGCGGAAGCCGATGAGGCCGTCGGGCAGGGCCAGCAGATTGCCGAGCGGGCGGTCGCTGCCGAGCGACGTCCACGGGGTCAGCGATTCGCTGGCGCCGTCGGCGGCGCGCAGGCGCAGCAGTCCGTTGCCGGCGCCGATCAGCAGACGGGAATCCGCGAGGGTGGTGCCGCCGAGCACGCCGCCGCCGTGCAGTTCGCCTACCGCCGGGGTGGCCAGCCAGCGCCAGGCGCGGCCGCCGTCGCTGATCCGCAGCGCCTCGACGTTGGCACCGGCGCACAGCGCCAACGCCTCGTCGCCGCCGCCCGCGATGCCGACCAGTTCGCGGGCGTCGATCCCGTCGCGGCGCCAGAGCAGGGCGCCGTCGTCGCGGCGCAGGCAAAGCAGGGCGCTGGAATCGCGCGGCAGCAGCAGCAGACGGTTGCCGGCGACCAGCACGCGCGGCGGCGCGCGCAGCGCCAGTCGGGTGGTGGTGCGCGCCATGGTCTCGTCCGGACTGCGCGACTGGAGCTGGCTCGGTGAGTCGGCGAAGGCCGCGCGCGGATAGGTGACCAGCCAGAGCAGGCGGCCGCTCTCGGCGTCGAGGGCGGCGACCACGCCACCGCCGCCGGCGAAATAGAGGACGCCATCGGCCAGGGTGGGTGCGCCCAGGCAGTCGCCGACGCGGATGCCGGCGGTGTCGCGCTTGTCGCGGCCGAGGGTGCGGATGTCGCCGCCGGCCGAGATCAGCGGGGTACGCCAGCGTACGGCGCCAGTGCCGCCATCGACGGCCAGCGCGACGATATCAGCCTGGGCGTCGTCGCGGGCGAGCAGGTACAGCCGGCCGTCGGCGGCGGTCGGCGCGGCGGCAATGTCGAGGGCGGACAGCGCGGGATGCTGTTCGCTCGACCACGCCGTTTCGCCATCGGAGACGCGCAGGGCGCGCACGGCGTTGGTGAGCACCTCGCGCGGGCCGAGGCTGCGCAGGACGCAGAAGACCAGTCCGCGGTCGAGCGCCGGCCGCCACTCCGCGATGCCGTCGAAGCGGCGATCGCGGTCGTTGCGCAGGAAGAAATGCTGGAGCAGCCGGTGCGTGCGCCATCGCGGGGCGCCATCGCCGACACGCAGCGCGTAGATCTCCTCGCCGGTGTGGAAGACCACGGTGGCGGCATCGGCGACGGCGTGCACCGCCACCGGCAGCCCGGTGGCGCGCGGCTGCACCCAGGTCACCGGCGCCAGATCGATGGGGGCGGCGCCGAAGCGCGCCGACCAGCGCGGCCCAGCTCCCGGATTGGCCGGCCTCGCCTGGGCGCCGCTGCGCCGCCAAGCGGCGTCGGGGGTTCCGCTGCTGGCGGGCACGGCGGTCGGGCGGTCGAGGCGCTGCCGCTGCGCCGCGACGTAGTCCGCCACCGCCCAGGTGCGGCCGGCGACGGCAACCGTGCCACCGGCGCCCAGGCGTTCGATGTCCGCGAGGGCGGCCAGGGCGCGCGCACGGTCGCCAGCGCGCGCGCAGGCAGCGGCGATGGCGGCGAGGTCGAGGCAGGCGCGATCGCGATCGGGATGATGGGTGATCAGACGCGTGCGCGCTCCTGCCGCGGCCAGGTCGAGGCCGCGGTCCCAGGCGTCGCTGGCGAGACGGCGCAGCGCGGCCGCCGCCGGACTGGCCAGACGCCAGGTGTCGGCGATGCGCGCCAGCTCGCGGCGCTGCGCCTCGCTCGCGACGGGATGGCCGACGGTCAGCCGCAGCGCAGCCAGGGCCGCCGCGTCGTATTGCTGGCGGTAGGCGATCAGCGCCGGCACCCCCCAGGCCTTGATACGGGCGGTAGCGACGTCGGCGAGGGCGGCGAAGCGCTCGTCGGCGACGCGCACCAGGGTGCGGCCGTGCTCCTCGCTGGCGCGCTGGGCGAGTTGGACGGCGCGTTCGACATCGCCACCGCTGGCGGCGCGCTCGGCGGTGTCGAGCAGGGTCAGGCCCTCACCGGCATAGCCGGGATCGGCGCCGCTGCCGGCGAGCGGCAGCAGCTCGCTGATGCGTGCGCCGGCGTCGTCGCGCAGGCGGCTGTCGAGCCAGCGCGTCGCCACCAGTTGACGGTAACGGGCGAGGGCGGCGTCGACCTCGCCCAGCCGGCGTTCGAGCTCGGCGCAGTCCCAGCGCACCACGGCGAGATGGCGATCGGCCGGCTCGGGATCGTCGCCGAGGGCGCCGCGCAGGGTGAGGAGCGCAGCGGCGACGTCGCCGGCGCTTTCAAGTTGGCGCGCCCACGAACGCAGCAGTTCGGGAATCAGGCGCGCGCGATCGGGCAGGGCCTGGCGTCCGGCGAGCGCCTGCGCCTGGGCGACCACCGCAGCCGCCAACGGCAGCGCGTCCGGCAGCGTGCAGCGCGCCACCGCCTGCTCGGCCAGACGCAGACGCCAGACCGTCGGACCGGGTGCGCGCACCAGCGCTTCGACCACCGCCCAGCCGCCGGGGTGCGGTTCGGCGCAGGCGGCCAGTGCGGCCTGGGCCAGCGCATCGAGCAGGTCGGCCGGGCGGTCAGCGCACTGGTCGAGCACGGCGATCAGGCCGGCGCAGGTGCGCAGGTGGCGCTCGCCCGCTCCGCCCAGTCCGGGCAGGGTGCTGGCGACCTGGCGGGCGCGTTCGAGCAGCCGGCGGTCCTTGGCGCCGGGTGGCGGCACTGCTGGCGGTGACAGCGCGCTGATCGCCTCGATCAGCACGCGGCCGGCGGCGTGACGTGCGAGCCCGGCGCTGCGGGCGGCGGCGTCCAGTCGGGCGGCGGCCACCAGCGCCGGCGCAGCGCGCGCGGCTGCGATCAGCGGCGCCGCGGCAGCGTGGGCGGCGCGGCCGGCCGGAGTGGTGTCGGCGGCGAGTGCGGTCAGGGCCAGCTCGGCGTCGCCGAGGGCGGCGGCCAGGGCGCCGGCGTGGTCCCCGGTGGCATCGGCGCGCAGGTCGGCCAAACGCATGTCCGCGGCGGCAAAGCCGGCCTCGGCGACGCCCAGGCCGGCGAGTTCGCGCAGCCGGCGCAGGCAGCGTGCGCGATCTCCGGCGTCGTCGGCGACGGCGGCGAGGGCGGCGATGAGCGGCGGGTGACCGGCCGGCGTGGTGGCGGCGATCAGGCGATCGTCGGCACTGCGCGCGGCGGCGTTGGCGGTGCCGGACAGCAGCGACTGTGCGAGGCCGGTGCCGCGGGCTCCCGCGGGCAGGGCGGTGGCGAGTTCGATCAGGGCGCCAGCCTGACCGTCGGCGTTGGCGAGCAGGCCGTAGAGTCGCAGCCGTGCGCGCGCCACCTCGGCGGCGGCGGCGGGCTCGGCGCTGGCCAGTTCGCGCCAGGCCTCGGCGGCGCGGTGCAACCGGCCAGCCTGTTCGTGCAGCCCGGCGATCTCGCGCCGAGCCTGGGCGAGATGGCCAGCATCGTCAGGGAAATCGGTGCACAGCCGGCGCAGCGCGTTCAGCCGATCGTCATCGCCGCCGCGACGCAGTCCGTGCTGGAGACGGCAACGGTTCTTGTGGCCCTCGACGCGCGCCGCCAGCAGATTGTCACCGGGCGCCAGGAGCAGACGCAGTTCATGCAGGCCGGGGATGACGCGTTCGCGGTCGCTCGCGACGCGGGTGCCCACTGGCCAGCCGTTGAGGAACCACTCGATGGCGCGGCTGCCGTCATAGGCCAGTACGGCTTCGCCGCCGGCGGCGCCGCCCGTCATCACCACGGCGGCGAGCGCGGTCAACGCATCACGCTTGCCGACGAGATGCGACAGGTCGATGACGCCGGCCCAGCTCTCGTCCGGGTCGGGCCAGGGCTTCCAGGCCGGCGTGCCGCCTTCCGGCAGCGGGGGTTGCATCGGCGGCAGCCGGCCCTCGGCCGGCAGCAGCAGCGACCAGCCGCGCAGGCGCTCCGGCCCGTTCCAGGTGCGCAGGGTGTCGTCCCAGGTTGCTTCGCGGCGCCAGCCCGGCTGGTCGCCGACGGCGGCGTCGGCGGCGTTGGAGAGGACCAGGGCGTCGAGGCTGGCCTGACTGTCGTCACCGGGCTCGCGGCCGGGATCGCGCAAGGCGTCGCGGGCGAGCAGGGGATGCTGACCGCTGGCGGCCGGGGTGGCGGGCGCGGCCACGGCGGCGCGGCCGCAGACCAGGCGTTCGGGGGCGCCGCGCAGCCGGCGCAGATCGCGGGGCAGCGCCACCAGCATCGACCACAGCACGCCGTCGCGGCTGATCCACGCCGTCACCTGGCGGCTGGTGACGGTCAGCCGGCAATGCCGCGGCCCGCTACCGGCGGCGCTGTCGTCGCGGCGCGTGCCCGGACCATCCGCATCGCTCCACCAGGCCGTCGGCGCGCTGCGATCCTCGCCGACCGCCTCACCGCCGACCGCAACCAGTTGGCCATCCGGCCAGACCAGCGCCAGCACCAGCGGCAGCCCGGCCGGCCGACGGCCGGGATCGAGCAGCACGCTGATCACCAGCGGCGTCTCATCCCAGCCATCGATGCCGAGCGGGCGTTCGAGGAAGTGGTAGCGCCCGGGTGCGCCGGGCAGCACCAGCCGGCCGCGTTCCAGCCGCGCCGCCGAGCGCAGGGCCGGCGAATGCTGCACCCGCCAGTCGGCGCCGAGCGTGCCGCCGTCGAAGCCGTCGCGCCAACTCTGCGCGTACAGCCCGGCGGCGGCGAGGCAGCAGCACAGCAAGCGAAGGAGGCCGAAGGCGGGCATGAACAGCCTTCTACCCGTGACCGGGTCGATCGTCGCCGGCGAGTCTCCGGGAAACGCCCCGCCGCGCGGGAAGGTGACCGCGGTCGGGCCGCTGACGGGTACGCCCGGGCAGCGGCTCCAGGCCTGGCCTGGACAGCCCGGTCCAGCGGGGAAGCTCCGCCGCCATGTTCACCGGCCGTCGTGGTGAAGTCCTGCGCGCCCTGGTCGATCGCATGATCCCGGCCGACGACGTGCCCGGCGGCTGGGAGGCCGGGGTAGGCGACTACCTCGCCCGGCTGTTCGCCGGCGACCTCGCCGCCCAGGCGCTGCCCTACGCGCTGGGTCTCGACGCCCTCGACGCCGAGGCTGCTGCCGCCCATGGCTGCGGCTTCGTCGAGCTCGCGGATGAACGCCAGGACGCGCTGCTCGCCCGCCTGGCCGACGGCGGCGCCACCCAGGTGTGGCCGCTGGCGCCGGCACGCTTCGTCGCCTGGTCGGCCGATCTCTGCGCTGAGGGTTTCTACGGCGATCCGGCCAACGGCGGCAATCGCGGTGGCGTCGCCTGGGCGATGATCGGCTACGATCCCAAGCGCGTGCTGCCGGGTCCGCCGGCGTGACCACCTACGACGTCATCGTGGTCGGCGCCGGTGCCGGCGGCGGCATCGTCGCCGGCGTGCTGGCCGAGGCCGGGCACCGCGTGCTGGTGCTCGAACGCGGGCGGCAGTACCGGGTCGACGAGGTCGGACTCGATCATCTGCGCAACCACCGCCTGGCGCGCTATGGCCACAACACCGGGCCGGACCTGGACGGCAATCCGCGCGTCGCCGTCGATATCGAGGGCGCCGCCCGGCTGCTACGTCCGCACGAAGGGGGCTACCACAACAACGCCATGGCGGTGGGCGGCGGCACGCTGGTCTACGGCGCCCAGGCCTGGCGGTTCCTGCCGCGCGATTTCCGCATGGCGTCGACCTATGGCGTGCCGCCGGGCAGTTCGCTGGCCGACTGGCCGATCTCCTACGACGACCTCGCCGAGGACTACGCCCGCGCTGAACGCGAGATCGGCGTCGCCGGCGATGCCGCGGCGGCCTGCTTCCATCCCCGGCGCGAGCCCTATCCGATGCCGGCGGTGGCGGACAATCCGCAGCGTCACCTGCTGGCCGGCGCCGCCGCGCGGCTGGGCTGGAACACCCATCCCGTGCCGCTGGCGATCAACACCGTGCCCTATCAGGGCCGGCCGGCCTGCGTGCAGTGTGGCATGTGCGTCGGCTTCGCCTGCCCCAGCGACAGCAAGAATGGCACCTTCAATACGTTGCTGCCGCGCGCGCGCGCCAGCGGACGCTGCACCCTGGTCGCCAACGCCCAGGCGGAGCGCGTGCTGAGCGACGCCAGCGGACGCGTGGTCGGGGTGGCGTACTGGACGATCGCGGATGGCCGGGCGCAGCGACACGAGGCGCGCGCCGATCGCGTGGTGCTGTCCGCCGGCGCCATCGAGAGCGCGCGGCTGCTGCTGAATTCACCGACCGCGCGCGAGCCCGCCGGGCTGGGCAACGGCCACGACCAGGTCGGCCGCTCGCTGCAAGGGCACTACTATCCGGGCGCGCTCGCGGTCATGCCCGACGCGGTGTACGACGGCAACGGCCCCGGCGTCACCATCGCCACCACCCAGTTCAACCACGGCAATCCCGGCATCATCGGCGGCGCCATGCTGGCCAACGAGTTCATCCCGATGCCACTGTCGTTCTGGTACGCCTGGCGGCCGGCGGACGCGCCGCGTTGGGGCCTGGCCGCCAAGCGCGCCATGCGCGACGGTTTCCGCCGCACCGTGTCGGTTCAGGGTCCGGTGCAGGAGATCCCCAGCCCGACGGCGCGGGTGACCATCGATCCGGCGGTGCGCGACCGCTTCGGCATCCCGGTGGTGCGGCTGTCCGGCCATACCCATCCCGAGACCCTGCGCACCGCGGCGTATATGCGCGACCGCGCCATCGACTGGCTGCGCGCGACCGCTGCCGAGCGGGTGTGGGCGCGGCCGATCGCGCTCGGCCTCTCGGCCGGACAGCATCAGGCTGGCACCTGCCGCATGGGCGACGATGCGCGCACCTCGGTGTGCGACCGCTTCGGGCGCGTGCACGGCCACGACAACCTGCTGGTCGCCGATGGCGGCCTGCACGTGACCAACGGCGGCTTCAATCCGGTGCTGACCATCATGGCGCTGGCCTTCCGGGTCGCGCGCCGGCTGATTACGACCTGATCACGGCGTCGTCGCCGGCAGCGCACGGACGCGCACGCTTTTGAACAGGAAGACGCTCTTGGGGTCGTGCGCCTGGAGCGCGATGGCGCCGCCCAGGGGATTCAGTTTACGCCCGGCGCGCTCAGGTGGGCGCTCGACGTTCGCCGGTTCGGTGTAGTCCACCGTCTGCTGGCCATTCACCGCCACGGTGATGCGCTGGCCGCGCACGCTGATCAGCACGGTGAACCACTCGCGTTCGTCCACCGGCGAGGTCGCGAGATCCACCACGGCATAGAGGCTGCCGGTCTTGCGCTTCTCCTTCACCGTGCTGTTGAGCTGGATCTCGTAACCGTTGAGCAGGTGCTGCGCTCCCGGCTTCGCAGCCAGATCGGTGTGGATGAAGATACCGGAGTTGGATTCCGGCTCGCTGCGCGTGACCACCTCCAGTTCGAAGTTGATGAAGCGCTCGAAGGGTTCCTGCCCACCGACAAAGAACAGGTGCGAACTGTCCTTGGTGGCATTGGCGCGGATCACGCCGTCCTGGATCGACCATGACGCGGGCTCGACGTTGGCGCGCCAGCCCGCGAGATCCTTGCCGTTGAACAACGCCCGCCAGCCATCGTCGGCGCCGTGGAGGAGGCCCCCGGCCAGCAGGGCGACGGACATGAGGATGGACGAAGGGCTGCGCATGGTCGATCTCCGGGGGATGGCAGAAGTCAGAGCACGTCCGGCCGCGATGGCAGCCTGGTGCATGGTGTCTGCCGATGGCGCGCGGCCAGACCTGGACAGGCGCGACCGACTGTGACCCACTACGGCACTACGCCGCCCGGCGTTGGCGCAGATAACGGTCGAAGACCGCGGCGGCGATGATGATCGCGCCGATGATGATCTCCTGCCGCCAGGTCGCCCAGCCCAACTGATTCGAGCCGTTGCGCAGCACCGCCATGATCAGCGCGCCGACCATGGCGCCGCTGATGGTGCCGATGCCGCCGGACAGCGAGGCGCCGCCGATGACCACGGCGGCGATGATGTCGAGTTCGAGGCCGGCGGCGGTGGTCGGGTCGCCCTGGCCGAGGCGGGCGGTCTGCATCAGCCCGGCGAGGCCGAAGAAGGCGCCGGCCAGTGCGTAGATGGTGACCTTGAGCGCACGCACGCGGATGCCGCACAGCCGCGCCGCAGCCTCGTTCGATCCCAGCGCGTAGACGTGGCGTCCGAACACGCCGCGCCGCATCACCACGGTCATCAGCGCGGCCAGCGCGACGGCGATCCACACGCCGCCGGCGACGACCAGGGCCTGCTTCCACAGCGGGTCGCCGGGCAGGGGCATCGGCCGCATCAGATCGGTCAGCCAGGTGCGCGGGAAGTTCACCGACTGCTCGTTGGCGAACGCCTTGGCCAGGCCGCGCGCGATGCCGAGCATGCCCAGGGTGGCGATGAACGGCATGATGCCGGTGCCGGCGATGACCGCGCCGTTGACCAGTCCGATCAGCGCTCCAGTGAGCACCGCCACCGCGGCGGCGGCCAGGGGCGCCCAGGCGTAGGCGGCGGTCGGCGTGCCGCTGCCCGCGAGCACGGACAGGGTCACGGCGCCGACGACGCCGCTCAGCGCGATGGTCGAACCGCAGGACAGATCGATGCCACCGCCGACGATGAGCATGGTCATGCCCAGGGCGGCGATCGCGACCACGACGGTCTGGCTGAGGATGGCCGCCTGGTTGCCGGGCGCGAAGAACAGGAACGGTTTTTCCGGATTCGAGATGGCCACGGCCAAGCCGAAGAACAGCCACACCGCCAGCAGCGCCAGGTAGGGCGCCAGCGCCGACAGCCGCCGTCGCCAGGCGTCGGTTGGCGATTCGGCGGTCACCACCGGCCGGGGTTCGCCAAGCGCAGCGCGAGCGCTGCCGGGAACGGCCGGGATCGCGGGATCGTCGCCGTTGCCGTTCATGCCGCCGCCTCCTGACCGATCGCCGCCGCCAGCAGGGTGGTCTCGCTCCACTGCGCGACCGGTCGCACCGGGCCGAGCACGCCGCGGCACATCGCCGCGATCGAGTCGCAGATGCCGAGCAGTTCCGGGAGGTACGAACTGACCACCAGGATGGCGCAGCCCTGGGCGGCGAGATCGCCGATCAGGCGGTAGATCGCCGCCTTGGCGTTGACGTCGACGCCGCGGGTCGGCTCGTCGAGCAGCAGCACGCGGGCGCCGTGATGGAGCAGTCGTCCGATCGCCACCTTCTGCTGGTTGCCGCCGGACAACTCGCCGATGGCCTGGCGCGGTCCGGCGCAGCGCACGCCCAGGAGGGTGATCCATTCGCCGGTGACGCGGTCGAGCGCAGCCTGGTCGATGACGCCGGCAGTGGCGTGGCGGCGGAGGTCGGTGAGCGTCAGGTTGTCGGCGATCGGCCGACCGAGCAGCAGGCCCTCGCCCTTGCGATCCTCGCTGACCAGGCCGATCTTGGCGCGCAGGCGCTGCCACGGCGTGGTGCGGGTGGCCTCGCCGCCGTCCAGCAGCACGCGGCCAGCGCGCACCGGATCGAGACCGAACAGTGCGCGCAGGCATTCGCTGCGGCCGGCGCCGACCAGTCCGAACAGCCCGAGGATCTCGCCGCGGTGCAGCGTGAAGCCGGCGTCGAGCGGGCGGGCGGCGCCGCGCAGCGCCTGCACCTCCAGCACCGGCGCGCCGATGGCGTGCGGCACCCGCGGATAGATCTCGGCGACCTCGCGGCCGACCATCAGGCGGATCAGATCGGCGACACTGGCCGCGGCCATCGCCCCACCGCCCACCGAACGGCCATCGCGCAGCACCGTGTAGCGCTCGGCCACCGCCTGGGCCTCTTCGAGGAAATGGCTGATGTAGACGATGGCGACGCCTTGCGCCTTGAGCCGTTGGATGGCCGCGAACAGGCGCTGGGTGTCGCGCCGGGTCAGGCTCGACGTCGGTTCGTCCATGACCAGCACGCGCGGCTGGCGGTCGAGGGCGCGGGCGATCTCGACCATCTGCTGCTGCGCCACCGGCAGCGCGCCGACCACGGCGTCGACGGCGATGTCCTCGTGGCCGAGCTGGGCCAGCGCCGCACCGGCGCGTTGCCGCATCGCCGCGCGATCGACCACACCCCGTCGCCGCGGTTCACGGCCGAGCACGATGTTCTCGGCCACGGTGAGATGCGCGGCCAGGCAGAGCTCCTGGTAGATCATCGCCACGCCGTGCCCGGCCGCCGCCAGCGGATCCCCGGGCGCGTACGCCACGCCGTCGAGTTCGATCGTGCCGGCATCGGGGCTGATCGCTCCGGACAGGATCTTCATCAGCGTCGACTTGCCCGCCCCGTTCTCACCGATCAGCGCCAGCGCTTCGCCGGCATGCAGGTCGAGGTCGACGCCGTCGAGGGCGCGGGTGGCGGCGAAGGACTTGCGGATCCCGCGCATGCGCAGGCGGGGAGGGGGAGCAGCCAGGCCGGGGTCGATCGGCACGCGCGGGATTACTTCAGGTACTTGTCGAGCGGTGGATTCAGCAGCTCCATCATCGCCGGGGTGCCGATGTTCTCCGGCGTCACCAGCGCGACGTTGGTGTCGACCTGCTTGTCCACCGCCTGGCCCTTGATCGCCTTGACCAGGGTGAGCACGCCGCGATAGCCCATGTCGAACGGATCCTGCACCACCAGGCCACTGACCGCGCCGGTCTTGAGCGCCGCGATCAGTGGCGCGCTGGCGTCGAAGCCGACGTGCTTGACCTTGGCGGTCAAACCGGCGTCGCGCAGCGCGATGATCATGCCCGCGGTCGATGACTCGTTGGGGGTGAAGATGCCGGTGACCTCGTCCTTGAAGCGGTTGAGCAGGTTCTGGCTGACGGTGAGCGCGGCGGCGCTGGTGGCGCCGGCGTGCTGGTCGGTGGAGATCAGGCTGATCCCGGGGAACTTGCCGATGGCGTCGAGGAAACCCTTCTCGCGCTCCTCGGTCGAGGCCGAGCCCTCCTGGTAGCGCAGCAGGATGACCTTGCCCATGCCGCCGAGCACCTCGCCCAGGCGTTGGCCGCCGAGTTGGCCGCCCTTGAAATTGTTGGTGGCGACGAAGCTGGCCTGACGGTCCGACTTGAGGCCGGAATCGAAGATCACCACCGGGATGGTGCGGGCGATGGCGTCCTCCACCGGTTTGACCAGGGCCTGGTGGTCGAGGGGCGCGAGCAGGATGCCGCTGACGCCCTGCTGGGTGAAGTTCTCGACCACGTCGATCTGGCCGGCGCGGTCGTCTTCTTTGAGCGGGCCCTTCCAGATCACGGTCAGCTTCTGACCGCCGGCAGTGAGTTCCTGCTCGGCCTTGCGGGCGCCGGCATGCACCGACTTCCAGAATTCGTGGGTGGTGCCCTTGGGGATGACCGCGATGGTTAGCGCCTTTTTCCCGTCGCCGGTGGCGGTTGTCACCGCGGGGGCGGCAGGCGATGCGCGGGTGAGCAGGAAGACGGCGATGGCCACCACCACCAGCACGGCGACCACGATCAGCGGGACGAACGACGGACCGTGGGGAGCGTTGCCGGGATCGGCCATGGGTTCTCCTGGGCCCGCCCGTCGTAGCCCCACGCCATGGCCTGGCAAGACGGGTCGCATCGTCTGGCGCGTGGGGGGAATGCTGTTTTCAGCCCCCGCCGGCTGCTGAAGGCGGTCGGCTGCGGTGTGGCGCACGCCTGGCCGGGGGGTCACACCACGAGGGTCCGGTGGTCGAATACTCCGGGCATCTCAGCTGCTAACGGCTAGCTTTCGAGCTATCCTCACCCGCCTAGCCCGCGAGACGTCATGCCGCATACCCGCATCCTGGCCGTGCTTGTCGCCATCAGCGGCGCCCTGGCTGCTGCCGCCCAGCCCGATCCCAAGGTGGATAACCCCTTTCTGGGGCTGAACATCACCGTGCGCATCCTGTCCGACCAGGGCATCGCCGAAGAACGCCTGCGGTTCTCCAAGGACGAGGTCACCTTTGCCAACTCCGCCACCGGGGTCGGTCTCCTCCCGTACACGCGCACTCTGCTCAACAAGAAGCCCGCCTTCGTCGCCACCACCGGTGAAGGGGTGCGCTCACTGACTTGGCGTGGGACCCTGGACAAGGCGAACGGCCAACCCGACCAGCTCGAAGGCACCATCGAAGTGGTCGCCGGCGAGGGTCAACGCAAGGTGCTGAGTTTCAGCTCGAAGCCGATCGCCATGGGGGCGGATGGCAAACCGACGGTGCTGGCGACCGCTGTCTTCGAGGGCAAGACCTTCGCCATCGACATCATGAACGAGGCCAAGGTGGTGGTGTCCGACAAGATCTCGTTCAAGGACGGCATCGCCTCGTCCGGTTTCAATGCCAGCCTGGGATTCGCCGCGACGTTCCCCTATCGGCCATCGATCGCGAAGGACAAGTCGTCGTTTAGCGGCTCCCCGCCCGAGGTGAAGGAGACCAGCCTGACCTGGCGCGGCACCTTGGAGCGCATCGACAATGTCGACGTGATCAACGGCACCATCGAACTCCTTGCCGCCGACAACACCCGCAAACTCTTCACCTATGCCCTCAAAGGCCTGCTCGGGCCCGATGGCCGTCTGCTCAATCGCGCCTGGGAAGGGAAATCGTATAACGTCGAGATCACCGACGTGAAAGGCCGGATCTTCAGCGACCGCCTGTCCTTCGCCAAGGGCCTGTTCAGCGCCCGCACCAACTCCGATTTCGGACTCGCCGAACTGCCCTACACGGTCACCGGCAAGTACGCCGAGGCCACCGGCACCGACGCCGCGGGCAACAGCGTGACGTGGAAGGCCTCGGTGGATAACAACCAACTCACCGGCTTCGTCACCATCTCGCCCAAGACCGGTGATAAGCAGCGCTGGTCGTTCGCGCCCAAGAAGTAGCCGGCCAGAGCCCGCAGAGCGGGCGTCAGATCGTAGCCCAGGGCGTAAGAGCCCTGGGTCTCACTTGCAAAGCCGTCAGTCCAGGGCGCCGTCCAGCGCAGCCGGCATGGCCAGGGGACGCAGGCAGGTCGAGGTCAGTTCGATGTGGCGTCCCGTGGCGGAGGACTCGTGCACGGCCTGCATGATGTCGAGGACGTGGAAGGCGACGTCGGCATTGGCGCGGTGCGGCCGACCGGCGGTGATCCCGGCGGCGAGATCGGCGACGCCCAGGCCGCGCGACTGCTGCGACCAGCCGTGGGTCAATGGCACCTCGATCCATTCCTTCTCGCGGCCCTTGCGCAGGCGCACCGTGCCGCCGAACGAGTTGGGATCGGGCACGCTCAGCGAACCTTCCGAACCGTAGATCTCGATGTTCGGCATGCTGTGGCCGAAGACGTCGAAGCTGGTGACCAGGGTGACCACAGCGCCGCTGACGAAGTCGAGCACCGCGGCGACATGGGTGGGCACCTCGACCGTCACCACGGTGCCGTTTTTAGGCTGGCTGGAGATGGTGCGCGTCGGCCGGGTGACGCGCGCCGAACCGGTGACTCGGCGCACCGGGCCGAGCAGATTGATCAGCGAACTCAGGTAGTACGGCCCCATGTCGAACATCGGCCCACCGCCGCGCTGGTAGTAGAAGCCGGGGTCGGGGTGCCAGGACTCATGGCCCGGGCAGAGCATGAACGCCACCCCGGCAACCGGCGTACCGATGGCGCCGTCATCGATCAGCTTGCGGCAGGTCTGGGTGCCGCCGCCGAGCACGGTGTCGGGCGCGCAGCCCAGGCGCACGCCCGTGCTGGCCGCGGCGGCGAGCAGGCCGCGCGCCTCATCGCGGTCGAGGCCGAGCGGCTTCTCGCAATAGTGGTGCTTACCTGCCGCCACCACCTGCTTGCCGACAGTGACGTGGACCTTGGGGATGGTCAGGTTGATGACCACGCCGATGGACGGATCGGCGAGCAGTTCATCGACCGTGCAGGCGCGCGGCACGGCGAATTCCTGCGCCCGCGCCTGCGCCCGGGGCAGGTCGAGGTCGGCGAGCGCGGCGACGCGCACATTGCCGAACTTGGGGAGGGTCTTGAGGTAGGCCGGGGCGATATTCCCGCAGCCGATGATGCCGATGTCCATCTGTTGTCCGCTGGTTGTGAGGTGGGGAGCTGGAAGGTCGAGAGGTTGAGAGGCAGAAGAGGTGAGGTGATCCAGCGCGTTATTCGATCGTTGCCGGATTTCGCGGGTCGTTGTTCCAGGTGGACCGTCCGGGCGATGAGAGAAGAACGCGCGCAATCTCGGCGTGGCGTCGGGATGTGCGCTGACATTCACCTCTTTCGCCTCTCAGCTTCTCAACCTCTCAGCTTCTCAACCCGCCACCGACGGGGCGGCATGCGCATGGGGAACGAGTGGTTACAGGGGTCATGAATCACCCAGGCGTCAAGTCTTGGCCGCCCACAGCATGCCGCGCTCGATCAGGACACGCGCCTCAGGCACGTCGAAGTCCTTGGCGACATGACCGAGGGCCGAATAGAACACGCGGCCGGCGCCATAGCGGCGCTTCCACACCACCGGCATGACCGTGCCACCGATCCAGGCGCAGTGCTCGTCGGTGAAGGTGGTGGTGGCGAGCACGAGGTTCGACGGGTCGACGTGTAGGTAGTACTGCTCGGACCGGATGGTGAAGTCGGCCAGACCGGCGGTGATGGGGTCGTCCCAGCCGGTGAGGCGCACGCGGTAGTCGATGATGTTGCCGGGATGGCAGGTGAACTGCCCGCCGGTCATGAACTGGTAATCGGTGTGCTCGCGGAACGAGTCGCATAGTCCGCCATGCCAGCCGACCAGGCCGACGCCGGACTGCACGGCGCCGCGCAGGCCCAACCACTGCTCTTTGGTCAGCTTGCCCATGGTCCAGCACTGCACGATCAGGCTGGTCCGACCCATCAGTTCGGCGTCGGCATAGGCGTCGAGGCTGTCGCGCAGCTCGACGGCGAAGCCCTGCGCCTTCAGGAAGGGCAGGAAGCACTCCACGCAGGCCTGCGGTTGATGACCATCCCAGCCGCCCCACACCACCAGCGCCGTACGCATCGTCGTCTCCTGGATGAGGGCGCGGAGTGGAAGCGCTTTCGCGGAGGCGTCCAGCGCTTTCGCGGCGCTCATCGCGCTCACTGCGTTCACTGCCTGCGATCACTGCGGAGAACGCGCAACTGGCTGCGCTGGTCGCGCAGTCGCCGGGTCGCTCAGTCGTTCAGCGCCCGCTCCGCGCGCGGATAGCTGCCCAGCACCTCGACCGTCGAGGCGTGACGGCCGAGCGCCTCCAGCGCCAGCTTGATCGCGGGCTCGCTGACGTGGCCGAGCAAGTCGATGAAGAAGAGGTATTCCCACGGCCGCCGGCGGCTGGGGCGGCTCTCGATGCGGCTGAGGTTGATGCCGGCCTGGTGGAAGGGCAGCAGGCAGTCGTAGAGCGCGCCCGGGCGGTCCTGGACGCCGAACATCAAGCTGGTCTTGTCGTTGGACGACGGCTGCGCGGCGCGCTCGGGACGGGCGATGACCACGAAGCGGGTGATGTTGTTGGGGTTGTCCTGGATGTCGCTGGCGACGATGGGCAGGGCATTGGTCTTGGCAGCATCCTCGCTGGCGATGGCGGCGGCGTCAGGCTCGTGGGCGGCGCGCTCGGCGGCCTTGGTGGTCGAGACGATCTCGACCAGTTCGACGCCGGGCAGGTTGGCGGCGATCCAGCGCCGGCATTGGCCGAACACGGTGTGCCGTGAATAGACCCGGCGGATCGCCTCGCGCGGCGACCGGCTCATCAGGTGGTGACGGATCTTGAGGTGCAGCTCGCTGACGATGCGCAGGTGGGTGGCGAGGAAGGCGTCGATGGTGTCGGTGATCGAGCCGTCGGTGGAGTTCTCGATCGGCACCACGCCGTAGTCGGCGTGGCCCTTCTCGACCTCGCTGAACACCGTGGCGATGTCCTCGACGTGGACGTAGCCGACGCTGTCGCCGAATTTCAGCTTGGCGGCGAGATGGGTGAAGGCGCCGGGCTGGCCGAAGTGGCAGATGGTCAGCGGCTGTTCGAGCGCGAACGAGGCCGACATCACTTCACGCCAGATCGCGCGCAGGCTGTGCTCGGACAGCGGGCCGGCGTTGAGCGCGCTCAACTTGTTGAATACGTCCTGTTCGCGGTGCGGGACGAAGATCGCCTCGCCCTTGGCGATTTTCGAAGCGCCGATGCGCCGTGCCGCTTCGGCACGGCGGTTGAGCAGGCGCACCAGGTCGCCGTCGATGGCGTCGATCTCGGCGCGCAGGCGCGGCAGGTCGTCGGGGGCAGGTTGCACGCTGTCCTCGCTCATGGTCAACAGGCGGATCCCGCGAGGCCGGGACGAAGCTTCTCTACGCGCGTCGAACGCTGCATGCCCAGCCTCTCAGTAGCTGATGGCCTGGATCTTGAACTTGAGATCGCCGGCCGGTGCCTTGACCACCACCGTCTCGCCAGCCTTCTTGCCGAGCAGCGCCTTGCCCATCGGGCTGCTGGTCAGGATGCGGTTCTCCAGCGCATCGTCCTCGCCATCGCCGACCAGTTGCCACTCCTCGACGCTCTTGTCCTTGAGATCGACCATGGTGACCTTGGCGCCGAAGGCGACGCGCTTGGTGTCGATCTGGCTCTCGTCGACCACCACCGCCTGGGATAGCTTGCTCTTGAGATCGCCGATGCGCGCGTTGAGCATCGACAGCTCCTCGCGGGCGGCGTGGTACTCGGCGTTCTCGCGCAGGTCGCCCTTCTCGCGGGCGTCAGCGATGGCCTTGGAGACCACCGGAACCTGCACCAGCATCTCCTCGAGTTCGTGCTGCATCCTGCGCTTGCCTTCGGTGGTCACGGGAATGCTCATCGGATCCTCCAAGCGGTGGCGGTCGGGTCACAAGCAAGCAGCGCAGGCCGGCGTGGCCTGCGCTGCTCAAGGGTTCGCGGAGCGGTGGTCAGGTGAGCCGGGAATGCCCGCGCGCTGCCGCGTCCGCCACGGCGTGGAGCATCGAAATCGTGGTCGGGAAGTCAACGCAGGCATCGGTGATGCTCTGGCCGTAGCGCAACTGGCCGAGGTCGCTGGGGATGGCCTGACGGCCGGCGACCAGGTGGCTTTCGATCATCACTCCGAGCAGATGCGGCGAGCCGCTGGCGAGCTGTCCGGCGATGTCGGTGAGCACCACCGGCTGGCGGTTGTGGTCTTTGCCAGCGTTGTCGTGCGAGCAGTCGATGAGCACGCGTGGGCACACCCCGCGCCGGGCCAGGGCGGCGGCGGCGGCCTCGACGCTGGCGCGATCATGGTTGGGGCCAGCAGTGCCGCCGCGCAGCACGGCATGCACGTCGGGATTGCCGGTGGTGGTGACGATGGCCACGGCGCCGTGGTTGCTGATGCCGAGGAAGCGGTGGGGATGGCGCGCCGATTCCATGGCGTTGGCGGCGACGCTGAGCGAACCGTCGGTGCCGTTCTTGAAGCCCACCGGCATCGACAGTCCCGACGCCATCTCGCGATGGGTCTGGCTTTCAGTGGTGCGCGCGCCGATCGCCGTCCAGGTGATCAGGTCGGCGAGATACTGCGGCACGATCGGGTCGAGCAGTTCGGTGGCTGCCGGCAGATCGAGCGCGGCGAGGTCGAGCAGCAGCCGGCGCGCGGTACGCAGACCGGTGGCGATGTCGAAACTGCCGTCGAGATGCGGGTCGTTGATCAGCCCCTTCCAGCCGGTGGTGGTGCGCGGCTTCTCGAAATAGACGCGCATGACGATCTCGACGCTGTCGGCCAGTTCGCGGCGCAGCACGGCCAGGCGCCTGCCGTAATCGAGGGCGGCGGCGGGGTCGTGGATCGAGCACGGACCGACCACCACCAGCAGGCGCGCATCGTCGCCGCGCAGGATGGCGCGGATGCGCTCACGGGTGCCGGCGACCAGCGCCGCGGCCTGGTCGGTGATTGGCAGTTCCGTCTTGATGGTCACCGGTGGCGGCAGCGGCATGGTGTCGGCGACGTGGAGGTTGCTGGTTTCGGGCATGGAAAGGGGGCCTTGAAACGGGCAACCCCCCGGGTGACCGGGGGGTTGCGGAAGGTGGCGCGGGCAGGCGCGGTACCGTCAACCGGATCCGGTCAGAGGACGGACAAACCACCAGAATCGCTCAGCCAGACGCATGGCCGCGATGCTGGGCAAGGTGCTGCGGCTGCCAAGGGGAAAGGGAACGGGCTTCGCAGGCGCCCGAGCAGACAGCGCTCCTCCCCGGTGCCGCTCGCAACGGCCGCGCTGTGCCCGGCGTCCTGCCGCTCCGCCGGCACGTCCTCGTCACCGGCGGGCCGGGCGCCGTTTGCTACCCGGCAGGGCGCCCGGTGGTGCCCCCGGCGTCGGCCTGCGCGGACGCGGAGTGATACGGATGCCCTGATTTACTGAGATGATTTTCGAAAATCCTTGTCGCGTTGAACACTGCACCCCGCACAGGAGCCGCCCATGTCCGTCGCTCTCCCCACTCTCCCCGCTCTCTCCCGTCTGCTGGCGGTCGGGCTGCTTGCGCTCGCAGGCGCTGGCGCCGCCGATGCGCTGGCGCCGGGCTGGACTGCGCCCCGCGTCCAGGCCAAGGATGGCGAGTCGCTCAGCTACATCCTGTTCGTGCCCCAGACCAAGCCCGGCGCGCGCTATCCCCTGGTCGTGCATCTGCACGGCAATGGTGGCGGCCCTGACGAATTGAAGGGCAACTCGCCCATCCTGCGCACCCTGGCCGCTCCCGCCTGGCAGGCGAAAGAGCCGTGCTTCGTGCTTGGTCCCGCCTGCCCGCAGACCAAGACCCAGCCGAAATGGGTGAACTGGCCGTGGGAGAAGGGCGCCTACTCCGTCGAGAAGGTGCCGGTCAGCATCAGCATGCAGTTGGTGATGGCGGCCATCGACGAGCTCAGCCGCAGCCAGCCCATCGACCCCGACCGCATCTATGTCACCGGCGGCTCGATGGGGGGCTATGGCGCCTGGGATGCGATCTGCCGCTACCCCACGCGTTTCGCCGGCGCCATCCCGCTGTCCGGTTCCGGCGATCCGGGATGCGCCGCGCTGATCAAGCAGGTGCCCGTCCACGCGTTCGCCATCGCCACTGATCCGATCTGCCCGGCGAAGGGATCACGCGACATGATCGCTGCCATCAAGGCCGCGGGCGGACAACCGCTCTACACCGAATATCCCAAGGGCTGGCACCTGTGGGACCAGGTCTGGGATCCGAACAACAAGGAATACTGGCAGCCAGAACTGCTGCCGTGGCTGTTCGCGCAAAAGCGGGCGGCGGCGGCGAAGTGATGGCGGATAGCAGATGGCAGATGGCTGATGGAGCGGCCACGGACGTTGGACGCGGCCGTCGCGTCCATCGGTCAGCGAGACCGCACCCGTCAGCAACCGTCGAGGTGCATCCGATCGCTTCACCCGCCCAGTGATCGTTTGAACTGCGCCGGTCTCAAGGACGACAGGCCTTCACCTAACAGCCATCAGCGATCAGCCATCCGCTTTTTTTCGAATCACCGGCGCCGCCGTCCCGGTCAGGCGCAGCTGCAGAGCACGCAGCATGGCGAGATCGTCGGCGACGAGATGTTCGAGCACCAGCGCGACGCCGAGGCGCCCGGCGTCATCGCGCAGGCGGCGCGGGCTGAGCCCCTTGCGATGCAGGAAAGTCACCGCTGCGGGATCGACGACGGCGCCGATGCCGGCCAGGGCGCCGGTGGCGATCTCCTTCCAGCCAGTGACCGCGGCCAGGGGCACGCGGAGATTCGCGCGCCGGCCGAACCCATAGGTGAGCATGCCGCTGGCGTCGACGCGTGCGTGCGCGCCGGCCAGGCCCTCCATGAGCAGTACGGCGGTCAAGGCGATGGCGATCAGCGCCGCCAGCCATGGCCGGTCGACCACCATGAGCATGCGCGCCAGTGCGAAGGTGGCGACCAGCCAGACGGTGGCGAGCAGCACCAGCCAGGCGATCAGGCGACGGCCGGGAGGCCGCTGCACTTGCCAGAGCGGCGGGGCGGGCGGCACCGGCTCAGAAGGCGGCCGCGAAGCGCGGACGGGACCGATCTCGTGACATGGGAAAGCTCTTGGGTTCTCGCTCTCGCAAGTCGCCGACGACGGCGACCGTGCCGGATGACCGGCACGCCCGGCGCCCCTCTCGGCGGCATACTCGACGCTTCGCGCCTGCGTGTGCCGCCTGTCGGGCAGCGTCGATGGGGCCCTGCCCATCGACACGGGCAGGCGCCGGCCCTCTCGTGGCGGTGCTCTGCGCTCTGCGCCTGCGCTCCGCCACTGCCGGGTGGCGTCGGCGGGGCCCTGCCCGCCGACGCGCAGTGCTGCCGCTTTCAGGCCACTGCTTGTGCAGAGCAGCGGGGTGGCCCCCGCACCCCCTCCGGCTGGGTCGTGCCTGGTCTGCGCGCGTCGGGGCATTCATGCCCAGCCTAGACTTCAATGACGTGGCCGATCCGGCCCTTGAAGCGCGCCCGCATGGCGTCGAGCACCTTGGTCTCGACGCAGCGCGCGGCCTGGCCAAGGGCATGGAAGACGGCGAGGCGGTCGCTGCGGCCGTGACCGATGATGGTGTTGCCATCGACCCCGAGCAGGAAGCAGCCGCCGACGAAGCGCCAGTCGACCCGGCGTTTGACCCGCTGCATGCCCGGACGGATCAGCATGCCACCGAGGCGTCCAGCGAAGGTGTGGGTGACCTCTTCGCGGATGATCAGGCGCATCGCCTTCTCCAGGCCCTCGCTGGTCTTGAGCACGATGTTGCCGGTGAAGCCGTCGCAGACCACGACGTCGAGATCGCCAAGGTAGATGTCATGGCCTTCGACGTGGCCGGCGAGATTGAGATCACTGCGGCGCAGCAGGGCCAGGGTCTGCTGCGACAGTTCGTTGCCCTTCTCGTCCTCGTGACCGTTGGCGAGCACACCGATGCGCGCCTTGGCCTTGCCATAGGCGACCTCAAGGAAGACCGTGGTCAGTTCGGCGAACTGCGCCAACTGCTCGGGTTTGCCTTCGACGTTAGCGCCGGCATCGCACACCCAGGTGTGGCCGGTCAGCTTGGGCAGCGGCGCCAGGATGCCGGCGCGCCTGACTCCGGGGATGCGGCGCAGGTGGAGCTGGGCGGCGGCGACGCTGCACGCGGTGTTGCCGCACAGCACCATCGCGTCGGCCTTGCCCTGCTTCACCATCTGCGCGCAGCGGTTCATGCTGTCGCCGGGCTTGTCTTTGAGCGCGGCGATCTTGTCGGTCATGCCGATGATCTCGGGCGCGTGCTCGATCACCAGATTGCGTGCGGTGGCGCGCTCGGCGGTCAGGTGGGCGCGGATGTCCTCCTCGCGCCCGACCAGGATCACCTCGTGATCCGGGTTGGCCTGCGCCCAATCGAGCGCGCCTTGGATCATCGCCCGCGGGGCGTCGTCGCCGCCCATGGCATCCAAGGCGATGCGCATGATCAGGCTTTGTCGTCGCCCTTGGGCTCGTCGGCGGCGGGCGCTTCCTTGAACAGCACCTGCACGCCACGGTAGAAGCCGGTGCGCAGATCGATGTGATGCGGACGGTGCCAGCTCTTGGTCTTGCGATCGAGCGACAGCGCGGGCATGTCGAGGGCGTCGTGGGATTGACGCAACTTCTTGCGGCTGTGACAGGTGCGGCGTTTGGGGACAGCCATGTCGACCTCGGGGGGCACGCACCGGGTAGGCGCGAAAGGGCAGAGGAACCTATGCCCACCCCTTGGGGAGTCAAGGTTTGCGGCAGCAGTTGGCAGCTGTCGGCAGCAGCGGCAACAGCGGCAGCAGTTGGCAGCAGGCGGCGCCAAGCGACCCACTCGATCGCGATGCGCCAGCAACGCGAACCACGCGGGCGCGGCTTTGACAGTCGATCCGCCACGGTCAGCGTCCGCGACCGTGGACCTCGAACGCTACAGCCGCCAGGTGCGCTTCGCGCCGATCGCCGCCGCCGGCCAAGAACGCCTCGCGCGTGCGCGCGTGGCGGTGGTCGGCTGCGGCGCGCTCGGCGCGGCGGCGGCCGAGGCGCTGTGCCGGGCCGGGATCGGCGCCCTGCGGCTGATCGACCGTGATTTCCTGGAGGCCAGCAACCTCCAGCGCCAGGGTCTCTACAGCGAGGCCGACGCGACCCGCGCCCTGCCCAAGGCGGTGGCGGCCGGGCAGCGCCTGCACGCGGTCAACTCGGCCTGCGCGATCGAGGTGTTGGTCGACGACCTGCGCGCCGCCAATGCCCAGCGGCTGCTGGCCGGGGTCGATCTGGTGATCGACGGCACCGACAACTTCCCCACCCGACATCTGGTCAACGAGGCCTGCTGCCGCAGCCGCACGCCGTGGGTGTTCGGCGCCTGCGTCGGCGCCTACGGCCTGTCGCTGCCCATCCTGCCCGGCGACGGACCCTGCCTGCGCTGTCTCCAGGACCAGCTCCCCGCGGTCGGTGACGGGCCGACCTGCGACACCGCCGGCATCATCGGCCCGGCGGTGCAGATGGTGGCGGCCTGGCAGGTGGCCGAGGCGCTCAAGATCCTGGTCGGCGCCTATGACCGCGTGCGTCGCGAGCTGTGGGCCTGCGATCTCTGGGCCGGCACCTTCCAACGCCTGGGCCTGGTGGGCGCGCGCGATCCCGCCTGCGCCGCCTGCTCGCCGCAGGCGACCTGGCCGCTGCTGACCGCCGGCGACGCCGCCGCGGTGACCCTGTGCGGCCGCGACGCCGTGCAGATCCCCGGCCGCACCGCCGTCGATCTCGCCGGCCTGGCCAAGCGTCTCGGCCCGGTCCTGGTCACCGCCAACGACCACCTGGTGCGCTGGACGTCCGACGGCCTGTCCGGCACCTGCTTCCGCGACGGCCGGGTGATCGTCCACGGCACCCCCGACCCCGCCCGTGCCCGCGCGTTCCGCGATAGATGGGTCTAAGCCGGCCGAAAAACCTCCGTCCGTGCCGGAACGGTCCGCCCCGGCGACTCTGCCGTGCCGACCCCGCGCCCCCTGAGAGCGTCAGCACAGCGCGCTCTCGCGCGCTGCGTGCCGGTCCCCCGGCACGGGTCGCCGTCGTCGGCGACCTGCGTCAGCGGGGCCTGGCAGTCGCGTCCGACCGCACAGTTCAGCCGCATCCGCTGCGAGGAGACGCGAAGAACCCACCTGGCCGAAGTGCTTCCGATCGGGTGTGGCATCCGCTGCGAGTTCACGCGAAACCCCCACCTGGCCCAGTGTTTCCGATCGAGTGCCACGTCCGCGCCGTTCAGCCGCATCCGCTGCGAGGAGACGCGAAGAACCCACCTGGCCGAAGTGCTTCCGATCGGGTGTGGCATCCGCTGCGAGTTGACGCGAAACCCCCACCTGGCCCAGTGTTTCCGATCGAGTGCCACGTCCGCGCCGTTCAGCCGCATCCGCTGCGAGGAGACGCGAAGAACCCACCTGGCCGAAGTGCCTCCGATCTGGTGCCGCATCCGCTGCGAGTAGCCGCGAAACCCCCACCTCGCCGAAGTGCCTCCGATTGGGTGCATCTGGTCAGCGGCCCAGCCGCATCCGCTGCGAGTCGACGCGCCGCCCCTCACCCCATCTCATCCACCACCCCGCGCACCGCATCCACCTGCGGCCACCCATCGGCACCGACCACGCAGCGCCCCGCCGGCGACCACGGCCGCGTGCGGGCGGGATCGCTGGGGCCGAAGACGCCGATCACCGCTGCACCCACCGCCGCGGCGAGGTGCAGCGGCCCCGAATCGTTGGCGATCACGCCGCGCGCGCCGGCGAGGACCGCCGCATAGGCTCCCAGGCCCAGGCCGGACAGGATGGTCGCGCCGGGCAGCGCCGCCGTGACGGCGGCTTCCTCGCCGGGCCCGGGACAGGCGACCACGCGCTCGCCGCGCTCGACCAGGCCGCGGCAGAGCATGGCGAATCCTGGCCAGCACTTCGCGATCCCGGCGATGGTGCCGGTGGCTGACGGGCAGAGCACCCGGTACGGCGCCGCGATGCCCGCCGCTGCCAGCGCGGTGGTGGCCGCGTCGCGGTGTGCCGCGCTCAGCACCAGGGCGAGCCGTGATGGCGGCGGCGGATCACCGTCGCCACCGGCCCAGCGCTTCACCGCCTCGCCGGCGAGGTGCCAGAACGCCTCGACCTCATGCACGGCGACGCGGCGCACCGCGACGGCGAGCAGGCAGGAGCGCCCTTCGCCGCGATGGCCGACGGCGGCGACGCCGCCCAGGCGGGCAGCGAGCGCGCTGCCCAGCGAATTGGTGAACAGCACGCCATGCCGGGCCCCGCTGCACCGCGTCGCGGCAGCACTGGCGCGCAGCCCACGCGGCAATGCGGCGACGGCGTGCCCGTGGCCGGCGAGCAGGTCGCTCGCCCAAGCGCGGCCGCCCAGGCGCAGCGCGAAGCCGGCGCGGGCGAGGCGGTCGATGGCCGGCAGCGCCATGCAGACGTCGCCGACCCAGTTGGGCAGACGGATGAAGAGAGCGGAAGTCAGATTGCCACCGTTGAGAGGTTGAGAGGTTGAGAGGTTGAGAAGCAGGAGAGGTGAAAGAGGTGACACGGGCAGCCCAACGCAGGATGGTGCGCGGCCGTGAATTCTGCTGCGGGTCTGCCTTGCCGCCTCTCAACTTCTAAACCTCTCAACTGCTCAGCCTTCTTCATGGCGTGGCCAGCAACCTGGACAACTCAGCGAGGGGAATGCCCACCGCCGCGTCGACGCGCAGCCAGCGCGCGCCGGTGGCGGCGCACAGGCCGCCGTCCTCGCGTTCGCTGTCGCCGACGTGCAGCACCTGGTCGGGTCGCACGTCGAGCCGGGCGCAGGCGGCGAGCAGCACCGCCGGCCCTGGTTTGGGGACGCCGACCGCAGTGCTGGTGACCACGGCGACGAAGGGTCCGAGCGCGCATTCCTCCAGCAGGGGGCCGAGGCGCACGTCGAAGTTGCTGACCACCGCCTGCGGCAGCCCGCGTGCCGCGATCAGGGCGAGCGCCGCGCGCACCCCGGCGAGCACGCGCCAGCGTCGGGCCACCGCGAAGGCGTCGTACAGATCACAGCACAGTTCGTACGGCAGCGGCTCGGCGAACGTGGTCTCGATCACCCGCGTCCAGAAGCGCCGGGCGTCCTCGTCGTCGGCGCCATACGGCACCCGCCACGCGGCCTGCACGACCTTGAAGGCCGGCCAGAACGCTGCGTCGAGTTCCCGCGCATCGCGTTCGAAGCCATGTTGGCCTGCCACCTCGGCATAGACCGCGCCGACGCTGGGATGCGGGGCGATCAACGTGCCGGCGGCATCCCAGGTGACGGCGGCGATGTTCACGGGAAGGCTGCGGTCGAGAGGTTGAGAGGTTGAGAGGTTGAGAGGTTGAGAGGCAGGTGAGGTGGGCCGCGCGGCCCGCAGGCTGGCCGATGGTCGATGAGGCCGCAACCGCCAAGTACGGTGTCGAACCGAATGCGCCGGTCTGCGCAGCGGCGACCATGGCCTGCACCGCTTCTACTTCCCAACCTCTCAACCTCTCAACCTCTCAACCTCTCATCCTTCCTCATCCTTCCTCAACCTTCCTGCCAAGCGTTGCCGGCCACCGGCAACCCACAGACTCCCACAATGTCCTGGCTGGCGCGCAACTGGCTGCTGATCGCGCTGGCGTTGGCGGCGCTCGCGGCGTGGCTGGCGCCCAGCCTGGGCGCACGCGGTGGGCCGCTGCATCCCGAACGCACAGTGGCCTGGGCGGTGGCGCTCTCATTCCTGGCCAGCGGCCTCGCCCTGCCGCTGGCGACGGTGCGAGCGGCGGCGGCGCGCTGGCGGTTGCACCTGTTCGTCCAGGGTTTCGCCTTCGTCGCGGTACCGGTCGTGGTGCTGGCGCTGACTCCGCTGCTGACGCTCTGCGGAGCGCCCGATGCGGTGCGTACCGGCTTCGTCGTGCTCGCCTGTCTGCCGACCACCATCGCCACCTCGGTGCTGCTCAGCCGCGCCGCCGGCGGCGACGAGGCGGCGGCGCTGTGCAACGCGGTCGGCGGCAACCTGCTTGGCGTGGTGGTCTCGCCGCTGCTGATCGCCGTGCTGATCGGTCGTCAGGTCGACGCGCCGGTCGCCACGGTCATCGGCCAGCTCGCGCTGGTCGTGCTGCTGCCCTTCGCCGTCGGCCAGGCCATGCAGGCCGCGCTCGGCGCGCGCGCGCCGCGACTGCGGCCGTGGCTGCGCCACCTGCCCAGCGTCTGCGTGGTGTTCATCGCCTGGACGCTGTTCTGTCAGACTGTGCTTGGTGCCGGCACGGGAACGGTCGAGGCGCTGCTCGTCACCGTCGCGGGCGTCATCGTCCTGCACGCGGTCCTGCTCGGCCTGTGCTGGTGGTCGTCACGCTGGTCGAGTCTGCGCCTGACCCGTCCCGAGCGCATCGCCGCGCTGTTCACCGCCACCCACAAGACCATGGCCCTGGGCGCGCCGCTGGTGGCCAGCGCCTTCGCCGGCGATCCGCTGATCGGGCTCTACAGCCTGCCCATGGTGCTCTACCACCCCGTGCAGATCGCGGTGGCGGGCGTCATCGCGGGGCGGTTGGCCAAGCGCTGACGCACGCGGTCGGCGGCGAACCGCGCGATGGAGCGCCGCCATCCCCAGCGCGGTCTCCACCGGTCCGTCGGCTGCCGCCGATCACACCATCGGCTTGGCGGCACCGCCTGGCACCGGCGTCGGTGTTGCTGTGGGTGTCGCCGCTGCCGTCGTCCCCACGGGCGCCGCCGCTCCCCCGCCCTGCGCCGCCACCGCCGCAGCGATCGCCGGCGCCGCGCCAGTCTGGATCGGCGGCCCAGCGGTCAGGTGCAACTGCTGGTTCAGTCCGCCCCAGTCCGGCGCTGCCTTGGGGTCGCGCGCCAGCACCTCGATGGCGCCGGTCTGGCTGTTGCGGCGGAAGAGCATGCCGTCCTTGCCGTTCAGCTCGGCGGCCTTGACCACGCTGCCGTCGGGCAGCTTCACCTTCGAGGCGGCGGTGACGTAGAGCCCGGCCTCGACCACGCAGTTCTTGCCCAGCGAGATCCCCAAGCCGCTGTTGGCGCCGAGCAGGCAGTTCTCGCCGACCTTGATCACCTGCTTCCCGCCGCCAGAGAGCGTGCCCATGATCGAGGCGCCCCCGCCGATGTCCGAGCCGGCGCCGACCACCACTCCGGCGCTGATGCGACCCTCCACCATCGACTTGCCCAGGGTGCCGGCGTTGAAGTTGACGAAGCCCTCGTGCATCACCGTGGTGCCTTCGGCGAGAAATGCGCCCAGGCGTACACGCGCGCCGTCGGCGATGCGCACGCCGCCCGGGATGACGTAGTCGGTGAGGCGCGGGAACTTGTCGACGCTGTTGACCGTGACCTCAAGTCCGCGCGCGCGCAGGCGCAGGCGGTTGCGCTCGAAGTTGTCGGCATCGAAGGGGCCGAGGTTGGTCCACGCCACGTTGGAGAGCAGTCCGAACACGCCGTCGAGATTCAGCCCGTGCGGGCGCACCCGGCGGTAGGAGAGCAGGTGCAGGCGCAGGTACACGTCGTGGGCGTTGAGCGGCTTGGCGGCGAGGTCGCCGATGAAGGTGACCACCACCGCGCGTGGCAGCAGCTGGCTGTCGGCAGTCTTCTCGTAGCGCGCCATCCAGGCGCGCAGGTCCTGGAGCGCGCGCAGATTGGGGTGCTCCTTGCCGTCGCTGGCGAAGGGCGCGAAGCATTGGATGGCCTGGTCGAGCTGGTCGAGCGAGAGGTACGAGATCGCCGATCCGAAGCTGTAGCCGGTGATCTGTGCGAGCACCGCGGCGGCGCCGAAGTTCTCCTTCAGGTTCACCACCGGATACCAGGTATCGAGGATGCGCGCGCCCGAACCCACCACCGTCGGCTTGTCGTGGTCGGTGATCGAGAAGCTGGCCAGGCCGATGGCGAAGGCGGCCGGGCGGCGGTAGTCCTCGCGGCTTTCGACCGATTTCACCAGGGCGTTGAACTCGTCGATCGTGGTGATGGCCATGGCGTCTCCGTGGGCGGCATCGTGCGGCGACTGGTCGCGGCGGAAGACCGCAGGCGTGGGATCGCGCCGGAGTGGCTCGCGCACGCCGCCGCGAGCACGCCTACCCGGTCACGTAGGGATCGACATCCACCGCCAGACGCACGCCGCTCTTCGTCGGCAGTCCGCCGGCGGCGGCGAGGCGGTCCAGGAACGCCTGGGCACCACCGCGGCTGGGTGCCTTGATCAGGGCGTGCCAGCGATGCTGGCCCTTGAGGAAGGCCAGGCCGGCCGGACTCGGGCCGAGCAGGGCGCAGGAGACGGCCACCGCCAGCAGCGGCTCCTTGGCGGCCTGGGCGGCGAGCTGGACCTTGGCCTGGTCCTCGCCCGACCACAGCAGCCGCACCAGACCGCCGTGCGGAGGATAGCCGTACTCCTGGCGCAGGCGCAGCTCCTCGTCGTAGAAGCGCTTGGTGGCGTGGTCGATGGCGCAGGTCAGCGCCAGGGCGGTGGTGTCGAAGGCCTGCACCACCACCGTGCCCGGCCGTTCACCGCGCCCGGCCCGGCCGGCGACCTGGGCGACGAGTTGGAAGGTGCGCTCGGCGCTGCGGAAGTCGGGCACCGACAAGCCGCGGTCGGCGGCGATCACACCTACCACGGTGACGCGCGGGAAGTCGAGTCCCTTGGCCACCATCTGGGTGCCGACCAGGCAGTCGGCCGCTCCTTCGGCAAAGGCTTTGAACAGCGTCGCGTGGCCCTGGCGGCCGCTGACGGTGTCGGCGTCGACGCGCAGCACGCGCAGTCCGGGCACCGCCGTGGCGACCTGCTCGGCGAGCTGCTCGGTGCCCAGGCCGAAGGTCGACAGCGACGGCTGCTGGCAGGCCGGACACAGCCTGGGCAGCGGCTGCTGATGATTGCAGTAGTGGCAGCGCACCTGGCTCGCCGCCTTGTGATAGGTCAGCGTGATCGCGCAGTTCGGACAACCGAGCGCAGCGCCGCAGTCCTGGCAGCTCACCACCGGGCTCCAGCCGCGGCGGTTGAGCAGCACGATCGCCTGCTCGCCGGCGGCCTGCGCCGCGATCAACCGCGCCACCAGCTCGCGGCTGAGCACGGCGTGACGGTGCTGCGCCTGGCACTCGGCGCGCATGTCGATCAGCAGTGGCGTCGGCAGCCGGCCGCCGAGCGGACGCTGACGCAGAGTGAGCACGCGGTAGCGGCCGGCATGCACGTTGTGGACGCTCTCGACGCTGGGCGTGGCCGAGCCGAGCACCACCGGCACCGCCAGCTGCTGGCCGTAGACCACGGCGAGGTCGCGGGCGTGATAGCGCGGGACGGACTCCTGCTTGTAGGAACCCTCGTGTTCCTCGTCGACGACGATCAGCCCCGGCCGCGGCAGGGGGGCGAACAGCGCCGAGCGCGTGCCGAGCACGATGTCGACGGTGCCGGCCGCGCACTCGCGCCAGAGCTGGGCGCGCTCGCCGTCGGTGAAACCGGAATGCAGGATGGCGACGCGGGTGAAACGCCGGCGCACGCGCGCCGCCAGCTGCGGCGTCAGCGCGATCTCCGGCACCAGCACCAGGGCCTGGCGGCCGGCGGCGATCACCCGTTCGGCGAGGTCGAGATAGACCAGCGTCTTGCCGGAACCGGTGACGCCATAGAGCAGGAACACCGCGTGACGTCCGGCGGCCAATTCGCCGGCGACGGCGTCGACCGCGACCTGCTGTTCGCCGGTGAGCGGGAAGCGTTCATCGCGTGCCTCCAGGCGCACCTCCTGGATGGAGCGTGTCGCGCTGATGGTCACGGCGCCGGCGGTGGCCAGACGCGCGAGGACGCCAGCGCTGCAACCGGCAGCCGCGACCGCGTTCGCGAAGTCCAGCGCTTCATCGGGCAGGGCGGCGAGCGCCTGCTGCTGGCGGGCGGTGAGTGTTCCGGTGAAGCCGGCGACCTTGATCACGCTGCGCTCGCGTTCCGGCGCGGCGCCGGTGCGTACCGGCGCCGGCACCGCGCCGGCCAGGAATTCACCAAGCGAACAGCGGTAGTAGTGCGCGCCCCATTGGATCAGCGCCAGCAGGTGGGCGGGCAGACGGACGTCGGCGCGGCGTGCGGCGATGGCCTTGAGCGTGATGCCGGCCGGCGGCTCGCGGTGGGCCAGCGCGACCACGAAACCGCGCTCCTGGCGGCGGCCGAACGGGACCACCACGCAGTCGCCGACGGCGAGATCCTCCGCCAGGGCGTCGGACACCGCGTAGCTGTAGGCGTCACGACCAGGAACATCGAGGGCGACGTCGGCGAGCAGGGGGTGGACGGACACGGGGCGCAGGGTGGGCTGACGCCGATGGCTGGCAAGCCGACGCTCGCGGGGATCGCCCCGCGGGCTGCCGACCAACGCCACCGCTGCTACGGCAGCACCATCGGAAGCGGGCAAATGACCGTGCAAACGATGCAAACCTGGTGATGCACCAACCCTGACATTGAACGGCTTGGGGACTTCCCGCCGGCATGGACGGTCCGACCGCGGTATGTTCCGCCCAGTATTCCCATGGCGAAAAGTCTCCCGGCCCTTGGCGGTTACGATGTCGTCGCCCATATCGGCGAAGGCGCCATGGGCCAGGTGTTCAAGGCGCGGCAGCGCTCGATGGATCGCCTGGTCGCGCTCAAGGTCCTGCCGCTGCGCCTGGCCAAAGAACCGCTTTTCATCGAGCGCTTCCTGCGCGAGGCGCGCAGCGCGGCGCAGCTCAGCCATCCCAACCTGGTCGGCGTCTACGACGTCGGCCAGCAGGACGGCATCTATTACTATTCGATGGAACTGGTCGAAGGCCCGTCCCTGGACCTGGCGCTCGACCTCGAGGGTCCGCTGCCTGAGGCGCGCGTGATCGCCATCCTCATCGCCGTCGGTGAGGCGCTCGGCTACGCCCACCGCAAGGGCATCGTCCACCGTGACATCAAGCCGGCCAACATCCTGATCGCCGCTGATGGCACCACCAAGGTGGCCGATCTCGGCCTGGCCAAACCGATGTACGACGAGGTGGTGGTCGATCGCGAGCGCATCGATCTGACCCCGCAAGGCACGCCCATCATCACCGGGTCGGCAGACCAGGAGTCGGACAATGCCGAGCTCACCGGTGGCGGCCAGACTCTGGGCACCCCCCACTACATGCCGCCCGAGCAGATCCGCGGACAGGTCATCGACGGACGCACCGATCTCTATGCGCTGGGGGTCACCGCCTTCCGCCTGCTCACCGGCGAATTCCTGTTCGACGGCCTGACCTCCCGCGATGTGCTCCAAGCCCACCTCACCCAGGCGCCGCGACCGGTGCGCAGTCTGCGTCCGGACTGCTCGGTGGCCTTGTCGGCGCTGGTCACCCGGCTGGTGCAGAAGAACCCGCTGCAGCGTTTCCGCGATGCCGAGGAACTGCTGGTCGAACTGCGCCGCATCACCAGCGAGCGCAGCCGCTCCTCCGCGGTCAGCATCAAGTCGTCGCCGCGCATGGTGCCGGTGCACCGGCCGCGCCGGAAGTCCACGCCGTCGTCGGCCCTGGTCAGCGCCGCCGCTCTGCTCGCCATCGCCCTGGCCTGCGTCGCGATGTGGTCGTTGACTCGGCCGGCGCCGATCGGCACCCGGGTGCCGCCACCGCTGACCCGCAACGAAGCCGAGGTCAGCAGAGCGGTGATCGCCACCGTCCCGCCCAAGTCCGCCGTGGAGCCGATGGCGGCGGCGCTGCCGGTGGTGCCGCCGAAGGTCGCCGCGGTCAAGGTCGTGGCCGCGCCCGCGGCGCCGGCCGGGTCGCTGATCGCGGCGCCGGCGCCGGCGCCCGCGCCCGCGCTGGTAGCGCAGCCGTGGGAGACGGTGGTGATCCCCAACGACATCCCGGTCGCCGACGCGCAGACCACGGTCAGCACCAGGGCGCCGGCAACGGTGCGTCCACAGCCGCCGCCTGGACCGGCCAAGCCGGCAGTGGTCGCCACCTGGCCGAGCAATCCGGCCGGGCTGGTCGTGCTCTGGCGCGGCCAGGGCCAGGACAACGTCGTGCCCGGTTCCGGTCGGCGCATCGACTGGCGGCCGGTGCGCGGACAGCCGCTCGTCCTTCCCCACGGCGGGATCGAATTCCCGCTGCTGGGCGCCGGTGGCGCGTTGACCCTGACCGGCCCCGAAGGGGAGGCGGCGTTGCTGGCCGAATGCCAGCGCACCAATCAGCTCGCCATCGAGGTGGTACTGCGCAGCGACAAGAAGACCCAGCAGGGCCCCGCCCGCATCGTGACGTTCTCGCAGGACGAGAACCTGCGTAATTTCACCCTGGGTCAGGACGGCAGCGATCTGGTGCTGCGCCTGCGCATCAACAAGCGCGCACCCAACGGCATCTCGTCCCTCTTTCCGCAGGACCCGCTCACCCAGCTCGCGATCGGCGAAACCGTGCACCTCGCCATCTCGTGCCGCGCCGGCGCCTTGACCTGCTGGAAGAACGGCACCGAGGTCTACGCGGACGAAAACGTGCCGGCCCTCGATTTCAGCTCGTGGCGCGAGATGCACCTGGTCATCGGCGACGAATGGAACGGTGGCCGGCCCTGGCGGGGCATGATCGCGCGCCTGGCCATCTATAGCCGCGCCCTCAGCGCGACCGAGGTCACCGACAATGCCCGACTGCTGGGCGCGACCGGGAAGAAATAGCGGACGGCTGAAGCAAAAGCTGAAGCACGGTGCTATCGCGCAACCGTGGCGCGCCAGCGCCGCGCGACCATGCGGTGCTGGCAGACGTCCGGGTCGGCGACCGGTCTTCTCCGAAGTCACCGGCGTCATCTGCGTGCACCACCGTCCGGGCGACCGGCGATCTGGCCTCAGCCATCCGGCCTCGGCTTCGTATGCATCCAGGCATCCGCCGGTCGGTGGATGGCTGCACCGGAGAACCCCGCATGACCCGAATCTGTCTCGCCGCCCTCGTCCTGCTCGCCGCCGTTGCCGCCGCCGCCGAGCCGCTGCCTGAGCTGGGCGACCAGCGCGGCCTCTGCGTGGTGCTGGGCGGCGGCGCTGCCGGTCGCGAGCAGGTGGCCATCCAGGTCGCCGGTGGCGGCCGGCGGTTGGTGCACGTCCTCGCCCTCGACGATGCCGGCCGTGACCGCGTCCGGGCCGCCGTCCACGCCGCCGGCCTCGGTGGCGTGGTGCAAGTCGAGCGGCTCGGCGACGGTGGCCTGCCCTACCTGAGGGATCTCGCGGAGTGGGTGGTGGTCGACGATCCCGCCGGCCTGGCCGCGCGCGGCGTCGACGCGGCGACGATCGAACTGGTGTGCGCGCCGCTGGGCACGCTGGCGGTGCGCGACGGTAGCACCTGGACGCGGCGCACGCGGCCGCGGCCGGCGGCCTACGATGACTGGGCGCAGCCCCAGCACGGGCCCGACGGCAACCTGGTGTCGCTGGACAAGGCGGTGGCGTTTCCCATCGGCCTGCGCTGGCAGGACGGCGTCGCCCGGCATTTCACCAGTTGGGCATCCACCCGCGCCAACATCGTCGTCGGCGGCCGCCACTACGTGTTCTCCACCTGCGAGACCGCCAACCTCGGCACGCCGGCAGCGCCGGAGAAGCGCAACCGCTCGTTCCTGGTCGCGCGCAGCGCCTGGAACGGGCTCCCGCTGTGGCGGCTCGACTGCACCGTGCCCAACGACAACGCCGCCCTGGTCCACCTCAACCATGCGCCGCTGGTCGCCGATGGCGGACGCGTCTACACCCGCCGCGCCGACGGCCTGGTCGGCGTCGACGCCGCCAGCGGCGCCGTCGCGGTCACCTTCGCGGTCGCGCATCCGCCCATGCGCCTCGCCCTGGCCGACGGCACGCTGGTGGCCAGTTGCTGGAAGGACAAGGCCGAGGAGTCCAACCCCACGCGCGGCGGTCTGTGGAAGACCTGGATCACCTCCAGCGAGGTCGGCGCGGTCATCGGCTTCGATGCCGCCAGCGGCAAGCCGCGCTGGTCGCTGCCGGTGGCCGCGCAGCAGGTGCTGGTCGCCGACGGTCGCGTCTACTGCCTGATCCAGAGCGGCAATCCCCCGACCGCGCAGCGGCTGGTCGCCGTCGACCTGGCCACCGGCGCTGAACGCTGGCAGCGACCGGGCGGCGACTTGGCGGCGAAGCCGGAAGCGCAGCTCCTGGTCGCCGGGTCGGGCGTGCTCTGCGTGCTGCGTCCGCGCAGCCGTTCGATCGCCGTGCTCGACGCCGCCGACGGCCGCACGCTGTGGGAGATCACCCCCGCCAACGATCCCTGGGTCTACGTGGTCGACGGCCTGCTGTGGAACGGCGGCCGCAAACTCGATCCCCGGACCGGCACAGCCAAGGGCGCGTACCCGCCCGCGGTCGGTGGCAACGGCTGCTCGGCCAGCCTGATGGTCGGCGATCTGATCAGCTCCAGCCGCGGCAGCCGCTATCACGATCTCGCCCATCCCAGCGCCAAGGGCGGCGCCGGCGCGCTGTCGTATGGCGGCGTGCGCGGCAGTTGCCTGGAAGGCTCGATCCCGGCCAACGGCCTGTTCTACGCCACGCCCAACCAGTGCTCGTGCGCGCCTGGCCAGGTCGCCGGCTTCGCCGCCTGTGGTCCTGGGCCGGGCGATCCCGCGCCGGCGGCGTTCATCGCGCCGCGTGCGGTCGAACGCGGCCCGGCCTTCGCCACCGCGCTGGGTGCCGAGGACGCCACCGGCTGGACCACCCATCGCCGCGACGCCGCGCGCAGCGCCAGCGTGCCTGGTCCGCTGCCTCGCCTGACCGCGCTGCGCTGGCGTACCGCGGTGGCAGCACCCGCGCCCGCCGGCGCTCCGGCCGAGGCCTGGGCGGCGCGCCTGCGCGGCCCGCTGGCTCCACCGGTCGCCGCTGGCGGCGTGGTGGTGACGGTCGACATCGACCGTGGCCGCGTGATCGCTCTCGATGCCGCCAGCGGCGCGGCGAAGTGGACGGCGCAGGCCGGCGCGCGCATCGACGGCGCGCCGACGCTCCACCGCGGCCTGTGCCTGGCCGGTTGCCAGGACGGCTGGCTGTACGCGTGGCGGATGACCGACGGTGTCCTCGCCTGGCGCGTGCGCCTGGCCCCGGCCGAGCGCCGGCTGACCGCCTTCGGCCAGGTCGAATCGCCCTGGCCGGTGCCGTCGGCGCCCGCCGTCATCGCCGGCGTGGTGGTGGCGTCCGCCGGCCGCACCGCCGAGAGCGATGGCGGCATCGCCGTGGTCGGCCTCGATCCCGCCACCGGCGCCACGCGCTGGGCGCGGCAGATCGGCCCCGGTGCCATGCGGCCCAACGACCTGATCAGCGAGTTCGCCGGCGCCGCCGTGCTGCAAGGGCTCGGCTTCGCCGCCGCCACCGGCGAGCCCGGCAAGGGCGACGGCCGCACCACCAAGCACGGCGTCTTCGGCTACTTCAGCGTCCCCTGGCTGGTCGCCGGCGTCCAAGGCAAGCGCGAGCCGGCGCTGTTCGTGGCCAGCGGCGAGCAAGTCGAAGTGCGCGTCGACAGCACCAAGCTGGCCGTCGTCGGCCGCGCCGACGGCAAGGCCACTGCCGGCTGGAAGGGCACCTGGCCCGCTGCGCTGGCACGTGCGACCGCCGTCGCCGGCGCCGCCGATGGCGCCGTCCTGGCTGGCGTCGGCAAGGACGGCGCCGGGCTGCTCGCCCCGATCAGCGCCGACGGCGCCGCCCGCACGGGCGTAGCTCTGCCTGCCATCCCGGTGCCCGACGGCATCGCGTTGGCCGATGGGCGGGCGTATCTGGCGCTGCATGACGGAAGCGTTGTCGCGGTGGAGTAGTCCGCGCTGGCGCGTGCGCAGTCCCACCACCCCCCGCGGCCTTGACCCCCCGCCCATCGCCCAAGCATGCGCGACCCCGGAGGCCGCATGTCCATCCGTCGCGCCCTGCTCTCGGTCTTCGACAAGACCGGCATTGTCGACCTCGCGAAGGCGCTGCATGGCCACGGTGTCGAGCTGCTGTCGACCGGGGGCACCTACCAGGCGCTGACGAGTGCCGGCCTGCCGGTGATCGAGGTGGCGGCGTACACCGGCTTCCCCGAGATGATGGACGGACGCGTCAAGACCCTGCATCCGAAGATCCACGGCGGGCTGCTCTGCGTCCGCGACGACGCGCACCACGTCGCGGCCGCTCAAGCCAACGGCATCGGCATGATCGATCTGGTGGTGGTCAACCTCTACCCGTTCGAAGCGACCTGCGACCGGCCCGGCGCCAGCACTGCCGACAAGATCGAGAAGATCGACATCGGCGGCCCGTCGATGCTGCGCTCGGCGGCCAAGAACCACGCCTTCGTCACCGTCCTGGTCGACCCCGGGGATTACGCGCGCTGCCTCGCCGAGATGGCCGCCCATGCCGGCGACACCACCCTGGCCTTCCGTCAGGCCTGTGCGCGCACCGTCTTCCGCACCACCGCGCGCTACGACGCGCTGATCGCCGATGAGCTGACCCGCATTGCCGGCAGCCCGGCGGCCGAGGCCTTTCCGGCGCAGTCGGCCATCGCGCTGAAGAAGGTGCAGGACCTGCGCTACGGCGAGAACCCGCACCAGCGCGCCGCGCTCTACGACCTGCGCCTGCCCGGCGTCAGCGGCGTGACCCGCCTGCGACAACTGCACGGCAAGGAGCTGTCCTACAACAATCTCATGGACGCTGACGCCGCCTGGTGCCTGGTCGGCGAGTTCGCCGGGCCGGCCTGCGCGATCATCAAGCACACCAATCCCTGCGGCTGCGCCACCGCTGCCGATCTCGCCAGCGCCTTCGCGCGCGCCTACGACGGCGATCCCCAGGCCGCCTTCGGCGGCATCATCGCCTGCAACCGCACCGTCGATGTCGCCACCGCCGAAGCGATGGCGACGCGCCAGTTCGTCGAGGTGGTGATCGCCCCCGATTTCGCGCCGGCAGCGCTGGAGATCCTCACCACCCGGCCGAAGTGGAAGGCCAACGTGCGTCTGCTCGCGGTCGGCGCGCCGGCGGCGATCCCGGCCGGTGCGCGCTACCTGAAGAACGTGCTCGGTGGTGTGCTGGTGCAGGACGTCGACACCCTGGGCTGGGATCCGTCGACGCTGACCACGGTGTCGAAGCGCGCGCCGAGCGCGACCGAGCTGGCCGACCTCGCCTTCGCCTGGCTGGTGTGCAAGCACCTCAAGTCCAACGCCATCTGCCTGGCCAAGGCCGGCGAACTGGTTGGCGCCGGCGCCGGCCAGATGTCGCGCGTCAACTCGACCTGGATCGCCACCAGCCTGGCCCGGACGCGCGCGCGCGGCGCCGTCGCCGCCAGCGATGCCTTCTTCCCCTTCCCCGACGGCGTCGAGACGTTGGCCCAGGCCGGCGTCACCGCCGTCGTGCAGCCAGGCGGCTCGAAGGGCGACGCCGCGGTGATCGCCGCTGCCGATGCGCAGGGGCTGGCCATGGTGTTCACCGGGGTGCGGCACTTCCGGCATTGATCCGTGTCCCTGGTCGGCACTGCCGCGGCCGGCTCTGCCGCAGCGGTCCTTGCGTTTGCCATGGCCTGGGAGTTCACTGCGCCGTGCGCCGCAGCGACTGGATCCTGATCGCCGCCGCTGTTGCCGCATCGGTGCTGTTCTTTTCCCGCGTCGGCGCGCTGTGGCCGCTGGCGCGCATGGACCTGCTGCGCGGGGTCGAGGACCTGCGCCCGGCCGTCGAACGGGCGGCGGCGCGCGCTGGCGTCGATCTCGCGGACTGCGTGCTGGCCAGCCGGCTGCGCATCGATGAACCGGCGGTCGACCATGTCGCCAAGGCGCACGGCCGCGAGGCCTGCCAGACGCTGATCGCGCGCGGCTCGTCGCTGCTCTACTACAAGGTGACCGCCAAGCGCAGCGGCCAGGCCGATGCGCTGACCGTGCACGCGTCCGCCCCGGATCGCGACAGCGCGCCGCTGCTGCTGGGCTGGGAACTCGGCGTGCAGGAGGATGGCGTCGGCCCCCGCCTCGACGCCGATGCCGCTGCGGCAGCGGTGCGCGTGGCGCTGCGCGAGGATCTCGGGGTCGATCCCGCCGACTGGCGCGAGACCGAACGTGCCAGCCAGGAACGTCCAGCCCGGTGCGACCACCGGCTGACCTGGGAGCGCGCCATCCCGCTCCCCGGCGTGGCGGGCGTGGCGGGCGTGGCGGGCGTGGCGGACGGCGCGCTGCGCGAGCGCATCGAGGCGGTCGTGGCCGGCGAACGCGTGGTCAAGCTCCAGCGCACGGTGGTGCCGCCGGCGTCGGCGGTGCGCCAGTCGCGCGCACGCAAAGCGCTGTCCGAGGCGCTGGAAGCGGTCGGCTTCGCCGGCGTCGCGCTGTTCGCGGTGATCGCGGCGGTGATCGTGCTGCGCCGTCTGCGCACCGGCCAGGCGCGGCTGCTGCCGGCGGCGGCGGCGACGGCGCTCGCGCTCGGGCTGCTCGCGGCCAGCGAACTGATGCAGCAGGCGCTGCTGGTCGAACTGTGGGATCCGCTGTGGCCACGCGCGTTGTCGCTCGCCAAATACCTGCTCGCCTTCCTGGTCCAGGATCTGGTGCCGGTGGTGTGCCTGTTCACCTTCCTGGCCGCCGGCGACGCCCTCGATCGCGCCAGCGGCCGTGGCCGCGGCACCGCCTTGTGGGCCTGCCTGGGCGGACGCTGGACGGCGCCCGGCGTGGTCGCCGGGTCGTTGCGCGGCTTCCTCATCGGCTGCGTGTGCGGCGGCGTGCTGGCGGCGACGGTGGCGGTGATCCACCTGGTCGTGCCTGGAGCCACCACCGCGGTGCAGCCGCGCGGCTTCTTCTTCCATCCCCTCAACTCGCTGGTGCCGGTGGCGAGCACGCTGTGCTTCTTCACTCAGATCGCCCTGCTCGAAGAGTGCGGCTACCGCTTCTTCGCCGGCACCTGGCTCGAGCAGGCGACCGGTCGCCGCTGGCTGGCCATCCTCGCGCCGGCGGTGCTCTACGGCCTCACCCACAGCGCCTTCGGCTTCCTGCCGCCGGCGGATCCCTTTTGGGCGCGGCCACTGGCTCTGGCGGTGGTGGGCTGCGTGTGGGGCTGGGCCTTCCTGCGTTATGACGCGCTGACCGTGGTGCTGTCGCACCTCACCGCCGACCTGTTCATCTTCACCTGGCCGCGCCTGGGCAGCGGCGTTCCCTCCGAGATGGTCGCGGCGTTGGCGACCATCAGCGTGCCATTGCTGCCGGCGGTGGTCGGCCTGGCCCTGGGCCTGCGGCGACGTGGTGACCAGCCGGCGACTTGAGTGAGACGGTGGTTGCCACGGACACCTCCTCGGGTCGTCCTGGCGGAAACCCGCCTTAGGGTCCGACCTCCACCAGCATCCACCTCCACCGAAAGATCCCCCATGCGTCTCCTCATCGCCATCGCTCTCGCCGCCTTCGTCGCGCCGGCCTTCGCCGCCGACGCCCCGGTCGCCGCCAACAAGGCGGTGAACGAGAACTGCCCGCTCAAGGGCAAGCCGATCAACGCCGACATCGCGCCCATCGAAGCCACCAAGGCCGACGGCACCAAGGTGCTCATCGGCGTGTGCTGCAACGGCTGCGCCAAAAAGGGCAAGGCCGACCCCGCCGCCCTGCTCGCGGCGCTGGAAAAAGCCGGCAAGTAAGCCGCAACGATCGCCCGACGATCGTCGTCAACGCCCACGCGCCGTCAGGCGCGTGGGCGTTGCTGTTTGCGGGGAGCGTCGCCGTCGATGCTCCATCGACGGTCGCTCTGGTTTCTATTTCCGGATCGCCGCCGAGAAGTCCGCCGCGTCGATCACCTGACGCACGCGGTCGTCGATGCGATGGCGTTCGCGCACCTGATCGAAGGGCTGGTCGGTGGCGATCAGCCCGAGGTCGTAGGCCAGGCGGTCGCTGCGGCCGGGCAGCCACACCCACAGGCTCAGCGGCACGCGTCCGGGCCACTGGCGGTCGACGTGGTCGACCAGGTTGGTGGTGCAGGTATTGGTCAGGGTGTTGTAGAACTCCGGTTCGCTGCGTAGGCGCTCGGCGCGATTGAGCAGGTCGGCGAGCAGGTCGCGGATCTGGTGCGGCTCGGCGCGCACGGGATAGAGATGGACGGGATCGCGGCGATGCACCGCGCGCAGGCCGATGAGATCGCGTTCATCGGCGATCACGTACATCAGTTCGTAGCGGCGGAACATCCCGGCCAGCGGCGAGTAGTGTTCGCCCTGTTCGCGGCGGATCTCCACCGAGATGGCGAGGAAGCGCCCATCGGCGAAGCCGAAGCTGAGAAAGGTGTGCGCAGCCAGGCTGCCGGCCGAGAACGGTTCAACCACGAACCACGCGCTGGTCACCGTGGTGAGGTCGTAGGTGCGCTCCGTAAGCACGACGTCGTAGTCGTCGACGCTGCGGTAGCGGCAGTCGCGCACGCCGCTCACCACCACCTGATCGCCCATGCGGCGCACCGCTGGCATCACCGCCTGGTCGCTCGACCAGGCGCGCGCGCCGCTGGGTCGCACCAGCAGGTGCCAGGCGACCAGGATCACCAGCACGCCGATCGCCACGCCCCAGCGTTCGCGCGGGCCGCCCCACAGCGCCACCACCAGCACCGAGCCGAGCAGTGCCGCCACGCACACCGCCGCCACCAGCGGCGGCCACGGCGCGTACCACAGCGCGCCGACGCACCACAACAGGGCGACCACGCCGCCGATGGCGAGCAGGACGCTGCCGCCACGTCGGCGCAGGCGGCGGATGCGGGTGGTGCTCATGGGGCGCTCAGGCGCGCGGCCAGGGCGATCGCGGCGACCAGGCTGGAGTGGCGGGCGACGCCGCGCCAGGCGATGTCGAAGGCGGTGCCGTGATCCGGTGAGGTGCGCACGATGGGCAGGCCGAGGGTCACGTTGACGCCCTGGTCGAAGGCCAGCGCCTTGAACGGGATCAGGCCCTGGTCGTGGTACATGCACACCCAGCCGTCGTAGCGCGCGCGCGCGTCCGGGGTGAAGGCGCTGTCGGGCGGTAGCGGACCGTCGACGTCGATGCCGAGCTGGAGCAGTTCGGCGACGGCGGGGACGATCGCGCGCTCCTCGTCGCCGAACAGGCCGCCTTCACCGGCATGCGGATTCAGCCCGAGCACGGCCAGGCGCGGTGGCGTGTCGCGCGGTTCGCGTAGCCGGCGTAGCGCCTGGGCGAGCAGCCTGCCGACGTGGACGATGCGCCCGGGGGTGATCGCCGCGGGCACGCTGGCCAGCGACTGGTGGACGGTGACCAGGGCGACGGCGAGGTCGGCATGGTGCAGCATCATCACCTCGCCGGTGACCGCGCAGCGCGCCGCCAGCAGTTCAGTGTGGCCGGGGAAGGGCACGCCGGCGGCGGCGAGCGCGGCCTTGTTCAGCGGACCGGTGACCATGGCGGCGTAGGTGCCGGCCAGGCAGCCGTCCACCGCGGCGGCGACCCAGGCGGCGCCGGCGGCACCGGCGGCGGCCTGCACGCGGCCCGGCATGATGGCGTCGGCGACGAAGCCGGGCACGGCGGGTTCGACCACGGCCGTGGGCACCGGTAGGCCGAGGGCGGCGCCGACGCGCGCAAGCAGGGCGCGGTCGCCGATCAGTACCGGCAGGCACAACGCCAGCACGGCCGGATCGAGCGCAGCGCGCAGCGCGAGTTCGGGGCCGATGCCGGCGGGATCGCCGAGGGTGATCGCGATGGTCGGCCGGGCGGGCATGCGCGGCCGAGGGTGCCGTGGGTGGGCGTGGGCTCAACCACCGTCCGGCGCCGGCCCCCGCAGCCTGTTTGTGCAGCAGCCTGCTTGCCGAGTGGTGCGACATTGACAGCGCCGCGTCGGAGGCTGCGATCCGCCCATGCCGCGCGCCCTGGTCATCCAGCATGTCGCCCACGAAGGTCCGGGACGCATCGGCGTGGCACTGCGTGCGGCCGGGCTCGACATCGATCTGCGCCGGGTTGATCGCGGCGACGCCATCCCGGCCACCGGCGAGGGTTTCGCCATCACCGTGGTGCTCGGCGGGCCGATGGGCGTTGGCGATCTCGGCAAGCCGGGCTTCGCCCACCTCGCCGCCGAGGTGGCGCTGATTCGCACGCTGATCCTCGCCGAGCGCCCTTTTCTCGGCGTGTGCCTGGGCGCGCAACTCCTGGCGCACGCCGCCGGGGCGCGGGTGTACAAGAATCCGGCCGGTACCGAGGTGGGTTGGGCGCCGCTGACCCTGCACGGCGACGGCCCGCTGCGGACCGCCCTGCCGCCGGCATTCCCGGTGCTGCACTGGCACTCCGACACCTTCGATCTGCCGATCGGCGCCCGTCACGTCGCCTCGACCCCGCGCTGCCGTCATCAGGCGTTCCACCTCGGCACCCTGGTCGGCGTGCAGTTCCATGCCGAGGCCGAGCCCGAGGACATCGCCGCCATGATCGCCCATGACGGCCCCTACATCACCGGCGCCCTCGGCCCGGCGGCGGCGGCGATCATCCACAGCGACACCGAGCGCTTCATCGCCGAGCACCGCCGCCACGGCGATCAACTGATCGCCAACATCCTGGCGGTGGCCGGCAACGCACGTCGCCAGGTATGACGGCCTGACGGCCTGACGGCCTGACGGAATCGTGACATCCGTCGTGCCCGCGCGCGCGTACGCATGGATCGATGCCAGCCCCTCACGGTCCGCTCCGCCGCTGTCCCGCCGTGGTGCCGCGCTTGCCACGCCAGCGTCGCCCCTAGCGTGCCCGCCATGCCCGAGCAGGTCACCCAGGCGATGGTGCCGGCCAGCGACGATGCGGCGCTGCTCGCGTCCGTCGCCGCGGGCGACCAGACGGCCATGGCGCGGCTCTACGATCGTTTCGCCGGACTCGTCCACGCCGTCGCGCTGCGCATGTTCAAGGACCGTGGCGCCGCCGAGGAACTCACCGCCGACGTCTTCGTCGAGGCCTGGCGTCGCGCTGGCAACTATGCCGCTGAGCGCGGTTCGGTGGCGACCTGGCTTGCCACCATCACGCGCAGTCGCGGCATCGATCGCATCCGCGCCCGCCAACGGCGCAGCCTGGCGCCGCTCGATCAGGCCGACACCGCCGCCGCCAGCGCGGCACCGGAAGCGGGTCGCGAGCTGCTCGCGTCCGATGACCGCACGCGCATCGCCGCCGGCCTCGCAGCGCTCGACGCCCAACAGCGCGCCGCCATCGAACTCGCCTATTTCGCCGGAATGAGCCACGTCGAGGTCGCCGCCCGTCTTGGTCGGCCGCTGGGCACGGTGAAGACCCATATCCGCCAAGGTCTCATCCAACTGCGGCAGGCACTGCGTACTGACGGTCAGGGGGGCGCGTGAGCGACGACCGTCGACAACAGGCGCTGGAACACGTCCTGGCCAATGGCCGCGGTGATGACGCCTTGCGTGCGTTCCTCGATCAGGCCTGCTTTGACTGCGCCGAGGACCTCGCCATCGCCGAGGCCGATCTCGCCGTCCTCGCCCTCGCCCTGCCGCCGGTGTCGCCGCCAGCGGCGCTGCGCGAGCGCGTGCTGGCGCAGGTCGCGGCGGCGGCGGCCGGGAAGCCGGATGTCGCCCTGGCGGCCCCGGTGCCGGCGGTGGCTCCGCTGCCAGCCTCCGTTCCGGCGCCCATCCCCTTCCCGCGTCGCGGCCGTCTGTGGGTGGCTGCGGCCGCGGCCGCCGCGGTGCTGTGCGCCATCGCCGGCGGCTGGCTGACCGCGACCGTGCTCGCCAGTCAGGACCAGATGCGCACCAACGCGATGCTCGCGCGGCTGAATCAGGACCAGGAACTGGCCAAGGTGCAGGGCGAACTCACCGCCATGCTCAAGGCCCGCGACGCCCAGATCGGCACTTTCGACGAGCGCATCCGCCAGTTCACCCAGCTCGCCACCGCGCAGGAGAGCGCGGTCCGCGACGCCATCGTCCTGGTCCAACGTCTGGGCAACGACGTCGGCGAACGCGATGCGCGTCTGGCGGATCTCACGCGCAAGATCGATGACCTCGGCCGCGCGAGCGCCGTTGCCACCGCCGAGGCGCAGGCGCGCACGCGCGAGGCGCAGGTGCTGCTCGGCAAGCTGACCGAGCGCGATGCGCAGTACGCCGCCCTCGATCAGCGCCAAAGCGAACTGCTGCGCCTGGTCTCGGCCAGCGGGGCGCACCAGCAGCGCCTGGCCGATCTGACCGGCATCCTGGCGGCGAAGAAGCTGACCATCCACAACGTCCCCGGAGACGGCGGGCGGCAGGTGCGCGTCCACTGGGACCACGACGGCGCCCGTTGGCACGTCGCCGCCACCGGCCTGCCGCAGCCGCCGCCCGGGCGCGTGTTCGAACTGTGGTTCATCACCGCCCAGGGCCAGAAGGTCGCTGCCGGCCTGGTGCCCGTCGATGCCCAGGGCAATGGCGAGATCATCGTGCCGGTGCCGCGTGACCTGCCCGGCATCACCATCGCGGCGATCACCGACGAGCCGCCCGGAGGAACCCTGGCGCCGACCGGGCAGATCATCATCGCCGGCAAGCTGTAAGCGGGTAGCCGCCGCCAGTGCTGCTGGCCGGTCGGCATCCGGGCACACGCTGGCCGACCTGCGCCCGCAGCCGCCTGACATGCTGCTTCATGCAGCACGGATTCGCCGCATCCGGATGGTCGCGCAGGGCGTACACGGAGGAACCCCATGCCCTCGCTTCGCCTGCTGCCCGGACTGCTGGGACTGATCACGCTGCCGCTCGCCGCGGTCGAGGTGTCGGGCGTCCGCTTCGTCGATGAGGTCGCCGTGGGGGAGCGCACGCTGGCGGTGCGCGGCGCCGGGCTGCTGCGCGTGAAATGGGTGATCAAGGCCTACTGCGCGGCCTGCTACGTCGACGCCGCCGCCGCGGGCGCTGATCCGCTGTCCGATGTCGCCCGCCGGCTCGAACTGCATTATTTCCATGACATCAAGGCCAAGGACTTCGTCGCCGCCACCAACGCGACCATCGGCAACAACTGCACCGCCGACGAGCTGGCCGGCATGCATGACGCGATCGCTGCGTACAACGCGCTCTACGTCGACATCAAGGACGGCGAGCGCTACGCCCTGACTTACGTCCCCGGCGTCGGCACCGAGCTGTCCCACAACGGCAAGCCGCTGGGCACCATTCCCGGCGTCGTCTTCGCGCGCGCGCTGTTCGCCATCTGGCTGGGCGCGAATCCGCTCGACGCTGGCCTGCGGCGGGCATTGACCGGGACGCCTCCGTGACTGCCGTCGACCGCGTGCCGCGGTCTCACCGGTTGGTGCCGGGCCAGCGCGCGGACGCACGGCCTGGAAGTCGGCGGACCTGCCCACAGTGGCACTCATCCGACCCCCGCTGAGCCGCGTAGTCCGTCGCATGGAGCAACCCCGACAACGCATCGCAGTGATCGGCACCGGCATCGCCGGCATGGCTTCGGCCTGGTTGCTGCACCGCGCCGGGCACCAGGTCACGGTGTTCGAGGCCGGCGCCCAGGTCGGCGGCCACACCAACACGGTTCCGGTCACCGCCGGTGGCCGCACCTGGGCCATCGACACCGGCTTCATCGTCTTCAACGACCGCACCTATCCCCATTTCTGCGCCCTGCTCGCCCATCTCGGCGTCGCCAGCCAGCCGACCACGATGAGCTTCAGCGTGCGCAACGAGATGAGCGGCCTGGAATACAACGGCCACAGCCTGGACACGCTGTTCGCGCAGCGGCGCAACCTGCTGCGCCCGCGCTTCTGGGGCATGCTGCGCGACATCCTGCGATTCGGCCGCGAGGCGCCGGCGGCGCTCGCCGGCGACCCCACCACCACCCTCGACCAGTGGCTTGACGGCCGCGGTTACGGCGCCGCGTTCATCGACGACTACCTGCTGCCCATGGCGGCAGCGATCTGGTCGTCGCCGTCGGCGGTGGTGCGCACCTTCCCGGTGCGCCATCTCGTGCGCTTCTTCCACAACCACGGCATGCTCACCGTCGCCGACCGTCCGCAGTGGCGGGTGGTGCGTGGCGGTTCATGGAACTATGCCAGCGTGCTCACCGCACCCTTCCGCGAGCACATCCGTCTGCGCACGCCGGTGCGCGCGCTGCACCGCGACGATGACGGCGTCGCTGTCCAGGTCGACGGCCAGCGCGAGCGCTTCGACCACGTGGTGGTGGCGGCGCACAGCGACCAGGCCCTGCGCCTGCTTGCCGATCCCACGGCCGACGAAACCGCGGTGCTGGGCGCCATCCCCTACCAGGAGAATGTCGCCGTGCTGCACCGCGACGCCGCGCTGATGCCGCGCGCGCGCAAAGCCTGGGCGGCGTGGAACCACCACCGCCTGCGTGGCCCGGAGACGGTGGTGGCGCTGACGTACTGGATGAACGAGCTGCAAGGGCTGGACGCGCCCGAACCGTATCTGGTCACCCTCAACCGCACCGACATCGATCCGGCCACAATCATCCACCGGGTGTCCTACCACCATCCCGTGTTCACCGCCGCGGCGGTGGCGGCCCAGGCGCGCTGGTCGGCGATCAGCGGCGTACGCCGCACGCATTACTGCGGCGCCTACTGGGGCTGGGGCTTCCACGAGGACGGCCTGGCCAGCGCGGTACGCGTCGCCGCCACCTTCGGCGTGACGCCGCCCTGGACAGCGGTGTCGCCGTCGCCAGCGGCGCTGGTCGACGGAGCGGCGCGATGAGTGTCGCACCAGCAGCCATCAGCCAGCGACCGTCAGCAGCGCCGCCCGCACAGGCGCTCCACAGCCGCATCTACCGCGGCACCGTCGTGCACCGCCGCCAGGCGCCGGTGGAGCACGCCTTCACCTATCCGCTGTTCCTGCTTTATCTCGACCTCGATGAGCTGCCCGTCGCCTTCGCCGGCGCGCCGTGGTTCCAGGTCGAACGACCGGCCCCGGCCAGCCTGCGCCGGCGCGACCACCTGCCCGATCAACCCGGCGGGCCGGGACCGGCCGGGCTCAAGGCGGCGGTGCTTGGCCTGGTGCGCAGCCGTCTGGGTTTCACCCCTGCCGGGCCGGTGCGCATGCTCACGCATCTGCGCTATTTCGGCCACTGCTTCAATCCGGTGTCGTTCCACTACTGCTTCGATGCGGCCGGCAGCCGGGTCGAGGCGGTGGTCGCCGAGATCACCAACACGCCGTGGCGGGAGCGCCACTGCTACTGCTTGGACGCGCGCGGGCTCAGCGGCCCCTTCCGCTGGCGCTTCGCCAAGGCCTTCCACGTCTCGCCATTCATGGCCATGGATCAGGACTACGACTGGCGCTTCACCACGCCGGGCGACCGCCTCGGCGTGCACATGATCAACCGCGTCCGCGGCGCCACGGTCTTCGACGCCACCCTCGATCTCGCCGCCGAGCCGATCACGCCGCGCGCGCTCAACGGCCTGCTGCTGCGCTATCCGTTGGTCACCGTCCAGATCCTGGCGGCGATCTACTGGCAGGCGGCGCGGCTGTGGTGGAAGCGCGTGCCCTTCGTTCCCCATCCCCGCATCACCGTGGCGCCCACCGCCACCACGGTCTGATCCACCACTTCGAGAAATGGTCATGCCACACGAAAATATCACGGTCTCCATGCGTGGGGGGTTTGGGGGGCGCAGCCCCCTGAAACAAGAGCAAGCAGCGCTGCCGGGCCGAAAATCAACCGCAGGTTGCGGCTCGGCCGCGCTGCGTCCCATGAGCGAAGCCCTGTCCCCGTCCGTCCCCACCACGCTGTCGGCGACGCCGCACACCATCGGCCTGGCCGCGCGCCTGGCCCGTCGCGCCGTGCTCGTGCGTCTGCGCGGGCTGGCCCACGGCGGCATCGAGATCCGCGAGCCGGGCGGCGTCGAACTGCTCGGCCGGCGCGACGACGGCCCCTGCCCGGTGGTGACCATCAGCGATCCCGCCACCTGGACGGCAGTGGCCACCGCGGGCACCGTCGGCGCCGGCGGCGCCTGGATCGAAGGCCAGTGGACCTGCGACGACCTGCCGGCGCTGATCCATGTCTTCCTGCGCAACCGCGCCCAACTCGACGGGCTGGAGGGGGGCTGGGCACGCCTGGGCGGCGCCGCGCTGCGCCTGTGGCATCTCCTGCGTCCCAACACCCGTGCCGGCAGCCGGCGCAACATCGCCGCGCACTACGACCTCGGCAACGAGCTGTTCGCGCTCTTCCTCGATCCCACCCTGATGTATTCGTCGGCCTTCTTCGCCACGTCGCAGACCAGTCTCGACGCCGCGGCGGTGGCCAAGTGCGACCGCCTGTGCGCCCTGCTCGAACTGTCGCCCAGCGACCACCTGCTGGAGATCGGCACTGGCTGGGGCGGCTTCGCCATCCATGCCGCGCGCACCACCGGCTGCCGGGTCACCACCACCACCATCTCGCAGCGCCAGCATGATCTGGCCAGCGCTCGCGTGCGCGCCGCCGGCCTCGCCGATCGCGTGCAGGTGCTGCTCAGCGACTACCGCGACCTGCACGGCAGCTACGACAAGCTGGTGTCGATCGAGATGATCGAGGCGATCGGCCATCGCGCCTATCCCACCTTCTTCGCGACCTGCGGCGGTCTGCTCAAGGCGCACGGGCTGATGGCGGTGCAGACCATCACCATCGCCGAGCGCCAGTACGCCATCGCCCGGCGCAGCGTCGACTTCATCCAGCGCCACGTCTTCCCTGGAAGCTGCATCCCGTCGCTGTCGGCCCTGGGCACGGCGATGGCGCAGAGCAGCGATCTCGAAGTCGTACGCGTCGACGACATCGGCGCGCACTACGCGCGCACCCTCGACGCCTGGCGCGGCCGCTTCCTGGCCCGCTTGGGCGAGGTGCGCGCGCTCGGCTACGACGAGGGATTCATCCGCCTGTGGGACTACTACCTCGCCTACTGTTCGGCTGGCTTCGCGCAGCGCGCGCTGGGCTGCGCGCAGATCCTCTACGCCAAGCCGGGCTGGCGCGCCCGTCCGTCCGTGACCTGAATGCGCTTCTATCCGCTGGTGCAGTTCGTCCTCTTCCAGGCCACGTGGTGCGCCTGCATCCTCGGCGGCGCCGCTGGGCAGTGGGTGTGGGGCGTGGCGTCGGCGACACTGCTGGTGGTCGTCCACCTGGCCGTCACCCGGCGCTGGCGTGACCTCATCCTGATCGGCGTCGCCGCCGCGATCGGACTGGTCCTCGACAGCGCCCTGGGCCTGGCCGGGCTCTGCCGTTTCATGGGCGGTGGTGTCGGCGGCGCGCTGGCGCCGGCGTGGATGGTGGCGCTGTGGGCGGCCTTCGCGCCCAACCTGACCGTGAGCTGCGCCTGGCTGGTGCCGCGGCCGTGGCTCGCCCTGGCCTTTGGCGCCGTCGGCGGACCGCTGGCGTATCTCGCTGGTGGACGTCTGGGCGCCGTGAGCTGGCCGGCTGGCGAGGTCGCCGGCTTGGCTGGCGTCGCGGTGGAGTGGATGCTGGCGATGCTCGCGCTCATCGGTCTGGTCCGTCATCTCAACCGTGGAGCGCAATCCCATGCCTGAGTGGATCTGGCAGTTCGCGGTGATCGCCGTCGGCGCAGCGCTGGGCATGGCCGTGCTGTGGGAGGTGCAACGCCGGCGCCAGGACGCCAGCTTGGTCGACGTCGCCTGGACCTATGGCATCGGCATCGGTGGCGTGTTCGCTGCGTGCGTCGGCGCTGGCGATTCCTCGCGCCGGCTGGTGGTCGGCCTGCTGGTCGCGCTGTGGGCGCTGCGCCTGGGCACCTACCTGCTGCGCGACCGCGTGGTCGGCAAGCCGGAGGACGGCCGTTACCGCGACCTGCGCGCGCGCTGGGGCGCCGGTGCGCAGCCCCGCTTCTTCGTCTTCTTCCAGTTCCAGGCGGCCCTGGTCGCGCTGTTCACGCTGCCGTTCCTGGCGCTGGCCAGCGATCCCCGCCACTTCGGCTCGTGGACGGATTGGCTCGGCCTCGCGCTGTGGATCGCCGGCTTCGTCCTGGTCGCCGCCGCCGACCGCACCCTGGCGCGCTGGCGCGCCGATCCGGCCAAGCACGGCCGCACCTGTCGCGCCGGACCGTGGGCGTACAGCCGCCATCCCAACTACTTCGGAGAATGGCTGAGCTGGTGCGCGTACGGCGTCATCGCCAGCGGCGGGCCGTGGTGGTGGTTGCCGTGGGCGATCGCCGCCTTGCTGCTGCTGCTGATCACCCGTGTCACCGGCATCCCGCCCACCGAAGCGCGCGCGCTGGCCAGCCGCGGCGATGACTACCGTGATTACCAGCGCACCACCAGTGCGTTCGTCCCGTGGTTCCCGCGCCGGGCGACCGCTGCCGCTGCGTCCCCCTGATCTCGGGAGATCCCATGACCACGCTCACCGCCCCGCTGCCCAGTCCGTCCCTGCCCACCACCACCGGCATCGATCTCGCCGAGCGCGGGCTGCTGCCCGACTGGCTGGTGCGCCTGGGCATCCGCCGCCAGTTGGCGCAGCGCCGGCGTGACGAAGGCGTCGACGCGGTCGAGACCGAGCAGGAGCGCTTCGCGGCCTTCCTCGCCGAGAGCACGGCCGGTCCGCTGGCGGTGCACACCGACGCCGCCAACCGTCAGCATTACGAGGTGCCGGCCACGTTCTTCGCGTTGCTCATGGGCAGCCACCTCAAATACAGCTCGGGCCTGTGGGCCGACGGCGTGCACGATCTTGACGCCGCCGAGGCGGCGATGCTGACGCTCACCAGTGAGCGCGCCGACCTCGCCGATGGCCAGCGCATCCTCGAACTCGGCTGCGGTTGGGGATCGCTCAGCCTGTGGATGGCCGCGCGCTTTCCCGGCGCGCGCATCACCGCGCTATCCAACTCGCGCAACCAGCGCGACTACATCCTGGCACAGGCGGCGCAGCGCGGGCTGAGCAACCTGACGGTGATCACCGCCGATCTGGTCGGCTTCGCCACCAGCGAGCGGTTCGATCGCGTGGTCTCGGTCGAGTGCTTCGAGCACCTGCGCAACTACCGCGAGCTGTTCCGGCGCATCGCCAGTTGGCTGGCGGACGATGGCCGGCTGTTCGTGCACGTGTTCACCCACCGCTCCGCCGCCTATCCCTTCGCCGCCGTCGGCGCCGATGACTGGATGGCGCGGCACTTCTTCACCGGCGGGCAGATGCCGGCGGACCGGTCGTTCCTCTACTGCCAGGAGGACCTGCTGATCGACCGGCACTGGCGGGTGAGCGGCCAGCACTACGCCCGCACCGCCGAGGCCTGGCTGACGAACCTCGACCGCAATCGCGGCGCCGCAGCCGCCGCCCTCGCCGCTGGCGGCGACACCGACGCGGTGCGCCAGGTGCGGCGCTGGCGGATCTTCTGCATGGCCTGCGCCGAGCTGTGGGGCTGGCGCGGCGGCAACGAGTGGCTGGTCAGCCACTACCGCTTCCGGCCGCGCGGCCGGTCGGGGGATTTGGGGGGCGAAGCCCCCCGGGCCAACAGATCACAGCCCGGCAAGGCCGACCATGGAACCTCTGGTTCCGGCGGAGCCGGGCTGTGAAGGTGCCGGTCATGGTGTGGATGCTGCGCGTGGTCTGCCTGCTGCTGCTCGCGGCCCTGATCGGCGGTTGCCTGTGGGCGCAGGCGCAGGGCGGGCTGTGGGTCGGCCTGCTGGCCATCGCCCGCGAGCCGTGGGGCGCGGTCACGCTCACTGATCTCGGCGCCGGGCTGCTGGTGGCGGCGACCTGGATGTGCCTGGTCGAACGCCGCCGCGCGCTGCTGCTGCTGTGGCTGCCTGGCCTGCTGCTGCTCGGCAATATCTCCACCATCGCCTTCCTGCTGTGCCGCACCTGGGGTGCGCGCGACCTGCGCGCGGTCGTCCTCGGCGACGGCCGGGCATGACCACCGACGCGCGCTGGCGGCTGGCGGTCGGAGCAATCGCGCTGGCGCTGGTCGTCGGCGGTCGCGTGCAGGGCTGGACGGGGCTGGCCGCGGTGCTCATCGCCCTGCCGCTGGTGGTCGTGCCGTTGCTGCCGTCGAGCTGGTGGACAGCGCGGTGGACGCGCGTGGCGCTGCTCACCGCGGTGGTGGTGGGCGCCGTGGTGCCCACCCTGATCGTGGTGCCGCTGTGCCAGCGTTACGACGCCTGGCCGGTGTGGTGGTCGGCGGCGCTGCGCGGCTGGTGCGGTGCCGGGCTCGCGCTCAGCGGCATGGCGCTGGGGGTGGCGACGTGGCGGGCGCGCGGGCCGTGGTGGCTGCGCGCGGCAGTGGCGCTAGCGGCGCCGCTGACGGTGGTGGGACTGTGCCTGCCGCTGTCGTCGCTCTACGTCGCGCAGATCACCGCCGCGGAAGCGCCGATCGTGGCGGCGTTGACCGCGCGCGAAGACCTCGTCGTCACCCTGCCCGACGGTGACCGCTTGCAGGCGCGCATCTACCGGCCGTTGATCGGACCGCCGCGGGGTTGGGCGCTGTTCGTGCACGGCGCCGGCGGCTGGAAAGAGGCCTGGCAGAACCAGCTCCGGCTGTTCGCCGAGGCCGGCTGGGCGGTGGTCGCCTACGATCAGCGCGGTCACGGGCGATCGTCGCCGGCGGCGCTCACCTACGGACCGCGCGAGGCCGCTGACGCCCTGGTGCTGTGGACGCTGGTGCGCGCGCACGCCGGCGACCTGCCGCTGGCGGCCTACGGCGTCAGCCTGGGTTCGTGCGCGGTCATGCTGGCGTCGCCGCGCCTGGACGGCTGCGCCGCGCTCATCCTGGAAAGCCCTTTCGACGATCTCAGCACCATGATGGGCGCGCGCCTGGCGCCGCCCCTGCGTCTCGCCGCCGTCGTCCTCGCGCAGGCTGGTCCGGGCACCGATCCGGCCGACGTGCATCCCGGTGCGGTCCTGGCCAGCGCCACCCTGCCGCGTCTGCTGGTCGGCTGGATCGCCAACGATCGCGTGGTGCCCGCGGCGCAGAGCCGCGCTGCTGCCGCCCGTCGTCGCGATGCGCGCAGCTTCGAGATGGCCAGCGGCGAGCACCTCGACCTGATCGTCTACGAACCCTGGCGCGAACAGGTGCGCGTGCTGCTGACCGAAGCGGTGGCTCGTCCGCGCTGAGCCTCAGCCCACGGCGATCAGTGCCGCGGGCAGGGTGAGCACGAAGGCGCGGATCTCATCGCGTACGCGGCGGTAGTGCGCCATCGCCTCCGCATCGCTGCGCGCGGTCTTGGCCAGTTCAGGCGGATCGTCGAAGCCGACGTGGACGACGCGGGTGCGGCCGGGGAAGCGCGGACAGGCCTCGTGGGCGTGGCCGCAGACCGTCACCACGAAGGACAGCTCGGCGGCCGGCACCTGGTCGACGGTCTTCGAGAGCTGGTTGCTGATATCGACCCCGACCTCGGCCATGGCGCGCACCGCCAGCGGATTCAGGCCCTTGGCGATGGTGCCGGCCGAGAACGCCCGCAGCACGTCGCCGCGCAGGTGGCGCGCCCAGCCTTCGGCCATCTGGCTGCGGCACGAATTGCCGGTGCACAGGAAGAGGACGCCGGGAAGCGCGGAAGCGCTGGCTGGATGCGCTGCGGGAACTGCGGGAAGGTCAGGCATGCTGGGCTTTCGTCGCCGTGGCGGGGCAGCCATGGATCAGGCGCCACAGCCCCACGGCGAGGGCGGCACCGACGGGCGGGGCGACGAGATACAGCCAGAGGTGGGCGGTGGTGCCCGAGACCAGGGCCGGCGCCAGCGAGCGCGCCGGATTCAACGAGGCATTGCACAGCGGACCGCCGACCAGGGCGGCGAGGCCGACGGTGCCGCCCACGATTGCTCCGGCGATGCTGTCGAGTCTGCCGTCGGCGCTGGCCACGCGCAGCACCACCAGCATGAGCAGCCCGGTCATCACCACTTCCCACGCGAACACCTGGGCGAGGGCGATCTTGGGCACCGTGGCGCCGAGATCACCGGGCGTCGGCAGCAGCAGCACGAGCAGCGCCGAGGCCGCCAGGCCGCCGGCGCACTGCGCCAGGCAATACGGCGCCACCCGCCGCCCGGGGAATCGTCGCCCCAGCCACAGGCCGATGGTCACCGCGGGATTGGCGTGGCCGCCCGAGACCGGACCGAAGACGTGGACCAGCGCGACCACCGCCAGGGCGAACGCGATGGCGATGCCGACGTTGCCGAGGGCGTGCCAGCGCGCGTCGACGACCATGGCGCCGGTGCCGAAGAAGACGAGCACGGCGGTGGCGGCGGCTTCGGCGAGCAGCACGCGTGCAAGCGCGACGGTCATCGCGGGACGCAGCCGACGGTGTTGGGGGCGCAGCAGGCGTTGGCGGGTGCGGCCGGGGTCTCGGGCAGGTCGTGGTTGATCGCGTAGATCTCCCACTCGATGCCATCGGGATCGCGCACCCAGAACTTGTCCTGGTTCGAATGGCAGCAGTCGACCGCGGTCTCGACGCGGACGCGCAGGCCAGCGGCCTTCGCCGCCGCGACGCGCGCGGCCACCGTCGCCGCGCCATCGACCTCGATGCCGACATGGCTGACCGCGCCACCGGGCGTGCCGGGGTGGGCGGACAGCGCCAGATTCAGCGGCACCCATCCCGGCAGGAACTTGACGTAGCCGGGGCGGTCCTTGACCGGCTCGGCCGAGAGGAAGCGACGGTAGAACTCGCGGCTGATCGCCAGATCGCTGACGTGCAGGTGGAGATGCACGCGCGCCGTCCCAGCTGGGGGCACGGCCGGGGCTGAGGCGCCGGTGGCGACGGACGGGGGATGGGTGGGACAGCAGGATGACATGGGTGGCTCCTGGTTTCAGAAGGCGATCACGAATCGCGGACGGAGGCAACGTGCCTGGACGGCCGACCGTCGCGGGAACCGCTCTCGCAAGTCGCCGACGACGGCGACCGTGCCGGATGACCGGCACGCCCGGCGCGCACGCGCCGGCCCTCCCGTGGCTGTGCTCGGCGCTGTGCGCCTGCGCTCTGCCACTGCCGGGCTGCCTGAGCGGGGCCCTGCCCGCCCAGGCGAGTTGCTGACGCTCAATGCGCGTCGCGCGGTTGGTCGCGCAGGGGCGCACCCCCGCACCCCCCTGAGGCTGGGCCAACACCTTGCTGCGCGCGCCGAACGATTCATACCCAGCCTCTCATAGATCGCTGATCAGGCGTTTGAGCAGGGCGAGCGCAGTCGCATCAAGGCAATAGCAGGTGCGCGGCCCGTCGATCTCGCCCTGCACCAGGCCGGCGCGCTTGAGGATCTTGAGGTGCTGCGAGACGGTCGACTGCGCCAACGGCAGTTCAGCGACGATCTCGCCGCAGACGCAGCCGGCGCGCTGGCGCAGCAGACGGACGATCTTCAACCGCGCGGGATGGGCGACCGCTTTGGCCAGCGCGGCGAGGGCGGCGTCGTCGCCGCGCCGCGGCCTGGTCGCGGCCGTCGGGGCGCAGGCGCCAGGCGGACAGGCGGCAGGGGGGCGGGCGCGGCTGGGCATCGGCGGGGATGATGCCGGCGCGGCTGATTCGTCAATCGTCGATTAACGATTTAAGCGTGGACGGCGGTGCCGGCTGGCTGGTCGCTTGGGATCACGACTGGGAGTCATGCGGATGCTGCACATGCAGATGTCCAGCAGCGACGGGCGCTGGGCGGCGAGGCGGTCGTGAGGCGCCGTGGCCGGAGAGCCTCGATGTCGGGCGCTGCCCAGCCGCTTTCCGACGACGCGGACCCCACGCCTATTTCGCGAGCATGAACTCGTAGAGCGGCAGCCCTGTCACAGCAGCAGCCGCAGCAGCCAGGACATGCCCCCGATGAGCGCAGTGAATCGGATGGAGATCGGAAGGACACGCATCGCGGCGGTGCTCGGCCTCACCGCCGCAGAGGAAGGCGCGGCGGACGCAGCGGGAGATGAGATGGAAGCAGCCGGGCTGCGCGTCATCGACCAGGTCCTTGCGGGCTACGGCCATGAGAGCCTGTACGGACCCATCGCTGCGGGCGTTGATCGGTTGTGTGCCTGTCCGCCTCGCGACCGTGCATTGAAATTTCCGTGGTTGCAGAGGCGATTTGGTGGTGATGGATATTTGCGTAGTACGCTTGAATTGCGTCATGCCGTACGGCGCCATCATCCCGCCATGGCCGCCGGTCCTTCCATCGCCGTGCTGGGCGACTGCGGTCTCGGCTATTTCCGCGCCATCACACGGGGCGTCATCGCCCGGGTCGCGCCCGAGGTCCGCATCCTCTTCGGCGATGCCGCCGACATGCGCTCCTGCATGGTCGCCGGCCTCGCCGGAGTCATCGCCCATTGCAGCCACGAAGGGTCAAGCATTGACCTGATGGCGCTCTGCCAGGCACGCGGGATCCCCGTGGTGAACACCTCCTACGTGCGACCCCTGCCCCTGCCGCGGTTGGGCGTCGACGACCACGCCGTCGGCCGCCTGGCGGCCGAGCATCTCATCGACCGCGGCCTGCGACGCTTGGCGGTGATGGGCATGCGGCACTGCTACAGTGTCGACCGCGAAGCGGGCTTCGCCACGGCCGCCGGCGATCTCGGCCTGCCCTGCCATCGCTGGACGGACCCGGCGGATGGCAGCCGCCGCGAGGAGACGCAGCGGCGCTGGCTGGAGGCCCTGCCGCGACCCATCGGCCTCTTCGTGCCCAGCGATGTGCATGCCCGCACCGTCCTCCATTTCATCCAAACCATCCCGCTGCGTATCCCCGAGGACATCGCCGTGGTCGGCTGCGATGATGATGAACTCATCTGCACGATGTGCCGCCCCCCGCTGTCCAGCGTGCGCCTCGACGGCATCCGCATGGGAAACGCGGCCTACGCCATTCTCGAAGGACTCATGGCGGGCGGGAAGGCTCCGGCGGAGCCGCTGCTGCTGCCTCCGCTGGGGGTCACAACGCGCGCCTCCACCGACCTCGCCGCCGCCGTTGACGCCGACCTGCTGGCCGCCCTGCACTTCATCCGCAGCAGATGCCATTGCCGCATCCAGGTGCAGGATATCGCCGCCGCCGCCCACGTTTCGCGCAGCACTCTCGAACGGCGCTTCCGCAGCACGCTCGGCCGCAGTCCGCTGGAAGAGCTGATGCGTCAGCGCCTCGACCTCGCCATGCGCCTCCTCCTCGACGGCGACGCCACGGTGGGGGCGGTGGCGCGCCAGTGCGGCTTCAGCGATGCCAACCACCTCGCCGGGCATTTCCAACAGCGCTTCGCCAGCACCCCCGCCGCCTTCCAGACCGCGCATCGCGCGGCGGCGAAGCCCTCCTCCAGATAGCGAAGGCCCCGAGAGCATCGCTCCCGGGACCTTGTCGTCGTCAGCGGATGGCCGCGCTCTGGCGTTCGGAAACGTAGCCGCGCGCTGAGGAAGCCCTGCACCGCCAGTGAAACGCCGCCGATGGTCGAGGACACGATCTGGCTGACGCCGATGCGGATGCCGCAATCGAGGGGCGCCGATGATGAAGCTGACGATGCGGTTCACCCCATAGCAGGACGCGAGTTCGGTGGCCAGTTCCTGGCCCAGGGCAGGTTCGCCGGAGCTGCCGGTCGGTTGCCTAGGACGGCGAAAGAAGGACCGGCGGCCAAGGCGGAGTGATGGCGCCGGACGGCATGACGCAATTCAGGGTAAGCTTGCGGCAATTGGGCGGATCACCGGCCGTATCCCCTGACACGCGGACTTCGTCCCCGCGGCCCAGAATTTCCGGGAAGACGTGGCCAGGGTTTCCGGAAATCACAGCTACCTCGGGGTTTTCGGCTCCTCGTCACTCGTGGTGGAAACCTTCACGAGGCTTAAGCCCGATCAGGTAACCGACCATGACAATGATGTCGACCGTTCTATACCCTCGCGCCGATGACTTCATGGCTTGGAGCAAGCTATTGAAACCCTCCAGCAGGCCATTCGTGAGCCTGCTGGAAGTCCAATTGACGATGAGCTTCCAATGACGGCGAACCGTCCTCGCTGCCGTCTCCATTTCCGGCAGTCCCCAGCGAAGTGCCTTGGTAATCCAGGCCTTCAGGAAGCCGCGCGCGTCGACGAAACGACGCTGCTGGAAGAAATCGTCGAACAGCAATCCGAGATGATAGGCGCGGGCGGTTTCCAGGTTGCGCCGCTCAAGATCAGCCAAGAGCGTCTCCTCCTCCCGCGACAGTCGGTCTGGCCGCTTGAGCACCGAGTACCTGGCGCGCTTCAGGCACGGTTGCGTGGCACGCTCGCGGCGACGCACGGTATCCACAGCGTCGCTGATGAGTTTGACGATGTGGAAGCGGTCCAGCGTCACCCGGGCGTTGGGCAGGTGCTCGGCTACGCCGCTCAGGAATGCCTCGCTCATGTCGCTGGTCACGTCGGTGATGCGCTGGGGATCCCCGCCGCGTCGACTCAGATGAGCGGAAAATGCCGCGATGCACGCCTTACCTTTGCCCGGAGTGATGAAGATCACCCGACGTGCGTCGAGGTCCATGAAGATGGTGATGTAGCGATGCCTCCGGCGCCGGCTGGTTTCGTCGATGCCGATGCGGCGGACCTTGCCCAGGTCCTGCCGTTCGACCGTCCGGGTGACGTACCAGTCGATGATGCGCCAGAGCTTCTTGTCCTCCAACCGGATGATCTTGGACACCCGGGCGACCGGCATCCCCTTGGTCAGTTCCAAAACCAAGCCCTCCAGCAGCAACGTGTAGCCGCTGCCCTTGCGTGCCCAGGGCACGTCGGCGACGTGGACGTACCCAGACGCACAACGGACCCGCGGAACGTCGGCGTGGATGTAGGTCTTGTGCTGCCAGAAATCGAGGTGACGCCATCGGTGCGGCCGGAAGTCATGGATGTGGACGCCTGCCGCGCCACATTCGCGGCAGGCCGGCAATGGCGATCCCATCACGTAACTCAGATGCAGATGGAACTCCTGACCCGCGGAGTCGAAGTCGATCTTGCGGATGTCCCATGCAACACCCAGGCCGAGCGCCTGGCGGAAAAGTTCATTGTTGTCCATGCCCGCGAAGAATGGCGTTCATCGCGCATGTTTCCACCGCGAACGACGAGTAACCGCCGTACGACCGTCTCGTGCTCGCCGCCGTGTCCGATCTGGCTTGTTCGGCTGATGAAAAGTCTCCTTCACCTTCGAGGACGGCAGCATCGCCTGCTGGAAGTGATATGCGTACCCTATGAATTATCATGCCCTCATCGCTTCCATGTTCGTCGTCATGCTGGCCTGCTTCGCCGACGCGGCTGAGCCGGCGACCGCCGCGGGCAAGCTGCGGCTCGCTGCGATATTCTCTGATCACATGGTCCTGCAACGCGACTTGCCCGTGCCGGTCTGGGGCTGGTCGGAACCCGGAGAGGACGTGACAGTCTCCATCGCCGGTCAGTCCTCTGGCGCGAAGGCCGGGGCGGACGGCAAATGGAAACTGTCACTGAAGCCGCTCACGGCGGCCGAGAGCACAGAATTGGTCGTAAAAGGCATAGACCAGATGATCACGGTCAAAGATGTTGCCGTGGGCGAGGTATGGCTGGCTTCCGGTCAGTCCAACATGGTCATACCGATGAACCGGAACTCCGAGGATTTTGAGAAGATCGTGGCGACGGCCGAAGATCCGGGGCTGCGCGTCTGTGTTCCGAAAGGGAACATCGCGTATGTCCTTCAAGAGGATACCAGTGCGGCTTGGGTGCCCAGCGACTCCAAATCGGTCAAGAGTTATGGATTCAGTGCCGTGGGTTACACCTTCGGTCGCGAACTGCGCCGGACGCAAAAGGTGCCGGTAGGCATCATTATTGCGGCGGCAGGCGGGGTGCCGGGTGTGACGTACCTCAGCCCCGAGGCGATCGCGGCCTCCAGTGATCCCGGGCTCAAGGCGTGCGCCGAAAGGTATCAGAAGGAGAGAGTCATCGTCACCAAGTGGCTGGCGGAAGAAGAACCGGCCGCCATGGCAAAATTCGAGGCCGAGAAAAAACTCGCCGTCATGAATAAAACTGCCATTCCCAAGATGCCAGTTCCCCCGGTGGTGCTGCCGTGGTCCGAAAAAAAGTCTTCCATGCTGTATCATGGCCAACTCGGTCCAATCCAGCCTTACGCGATCCGCGGTGCGTTGTGGTATCAGGGAGAAAGCCCGGATGGACCAAAGGATTACCGCGCGCTGCTGGATGCTCTCGTCGAGGATTGGCGGAAGCGCTGGAACAATCCTGAGCTGGCGCTGCTCGTGGTGCAGATCACGGGCCAGAGCCCTGCGTTCCGTGAGAAACAGTTACAGTTCTGGCAAGCGACGCCGCACACCGGTCTGGCTGTGATCAACGACACCTGCACCGCCGACGAGAAAGTTCACGTCCGCTACAAGGAGACCGCGGGCCGACGTCTGTCGCTGCTGGCCCGGGGCATCGTCTATGGAGAGAAAATAGAATACTCCGGGCCGATTTATCAGTCGGTAAAGTTCGACGGACCAAAAGCGGTCGTGCGTTTCACCCATATTGGCGATGGTCTAGCCGCGAAGGTGCCCGTGGATCCGACCAAGAAAGTCTTGAGCGAGGCCGACCTCGGAGGTGATCTGACAGCTAAGGGCGGCGAGTTGAAAGGGTTCACTCTCGCCGGTGAAGACAAGAAATTCATGCCTGCCAAAGCGGAAATCGTGGGCGACACGGTCGTGATTTCTAGTGACCAGGTCGAAAAACCGGTGGCCGTGCGCTACCTGTGGTGCGAATGGCCAGAACTCTGGACCGCCACCACACTCTATAACAAGAACGGACTGCCAGCCTCGCCCTTTCGGTCAGATTCCTGGATCCATTAACCCAGAAATATTTCGAAATAAACCACGACCTTATCCGATAAAAGAGCACTGCTTTATGCGTCAAACCACCGCCTCGTTCCTGCCCTCCTACCGACTCCTGGCAGCCGGAAAACGACTGGCAGCCGAGTTTTCAGCCAGCCATCAAGCGACTCACTTCGGACCTTTGCAACGGAAACCAATGCGATTCTCCCACCAATCCCGAGTTTTCGTCTGCCTCATCCTGATGCTTTCAGGTTCGAAGGTCCATGCAGCCGATCCCGAAGCGGTGACCGCCACGGGCGTCAAAGGGGGACTATGCATAGTTGTCCCGCCCAGCGATGCCGCGCAGTTGACCGCCCTGTCGAGTGGCGGCCGGTTTGTCGTGCAGGGTCTGGCTCCGGCAAACGTGGTGGACGCAATTCGCGCAAAGATTCCCATTGCCATGGGTGGCCTGGTGAGTGTTCAGGCATGGAAATCCGGCGGGGTGCTTCCCTATGCTGACAATCTCGTTGATTTGCTGGTCGTAGATCGGGATGTGCTGGGAGCCGGCGGCCCCGCCGATGCGGAACTGCTGCGCGTGGTGGCTCCTGCCCAGGGCGCGGTCTGGCAGAAGAAGGGCGACACCTGGTCGAAACTAACCAAGCCGATGCCAACTGAATACGGGGAATGGACTCATTTCTATTACGACGCCACCAACAACCCGGTATCGCGTGACACGGCGGTGAAGATTCCCACCTCAATGCAGTGGCTGAACGAGAACATGACAGGGAGTGGCTCGGCAAATCAGTTGGTCTCCGGTGGTCGCTACCTCGGAATTTTTAATCGCCGGCCAAGCAACATAGCCTACACGACTCGCGGTGCTTTTAACGGCATCACATTGCAGCGGACGGAGACAAAGACCGACCTAGCCACCGAAATGCCATTCGGCCCGGTGATCATGATGGACGGTGTGGTTTACATGGCGATGGACGGCACCACCGCCGCGCCGAAGGTGGTTGCGAGGGATCCGGTGACCTGGGCAGTGATCCGCACGTTCGAGCTTCCGCTCCCGGATTTGAGCAAGAAAGAAAAGGACAAAAAGTCCGGCTACCGTGGCCGCTACCTCGGCATCTCGGCGTGCGAGGATGTCCTGCTCGTCTGGACGCACGACAAGCTTTTTTGCGCCGACCGTGCCACCGGCAAGCTGCGATGGATCTTCGACAACAAGGGAAAAAATGTTGATTGGCCCTCCTACGATCCGATCAATCACCGCATCGGCCTGCTGATTGCCGCCAATGACACGACCTTCCTGTTCGGTGAGCGGGACACGCCTTTTCCGGCAAAGGAGATTGTTTCAGTTTCGCTGAAGGATGGTGCTGTGGCCTGGCGTGTGCAACACCCGCTTGTGGGGACGGACGATACGCCATGTGCGGCATTTTTGTGGTCGGGCGGGGCGTATTATTTCAATACCAACATTTATCTTGGAACGGGGTCGTATTCGATCGGGTGCATAGATGCGACGACGGGCGTGACGCGCTGGTATAAGCCAAAAGTCGGTGAGTATGGCGGCACCAAGGGCGGGGCCGGCGTGGGCGTCGGTTCGCTGCTCGCTTATCCGGAAGCGGTGGTCCTGACTCGCAGTGCGATGCTCGCCTATGATCCGAAGACTGGCGCCAATCTGGGGCAATGGATCCTCGGCAACAGCCGTTGCGACAGCGGTCGAGGGTCTGCCAATTACTTCTGCAACTTTGGCCATTACTTCAAAGTCGAGGGCACCGCGTTCAGCCTCGTTCGCAACGAAATCGGACGTGGACCATGCGGAGGCTACGAATTACCCGCCTACGGCATGCGCTATTTTCAGCCGCAAAGCTGCCAGTGCTTCGCCGCCGTGCGCGGGCTTTTTGCCGTTTCGTCCCAGCTAGTTGCCGGGCCGGTGGCGGATGCGGAACGGCTGGAAAAAGGCCCTGCTTTCGCCCTGAAGCCGGCCCGTCAGGAGGGCCCCGGTGACTGGCCGGCCCTCATGCATGATTCTGCCCGTAGTTGTGGCGGTTCGGCCCTGAAGACCACGAACCCCAAGGAAGTCTGGCGCGTGCAACTGGAGCCCAATGCCCAGCCCGGCCCGGTCGCTGCCGACTGGCGCACTTGCGCGAACTTCAACGGCCCAATTTCCATGCCGGTCATCGCGGGCGGCTTGGTGCTGGTTTCCGCGCCGGACGCCCATCGCATCCACGCCGTGGACGCCGCCACCGGCAAGAATGTCTGGACCTTTACCGCCGAAGCGCGCGTGGACACTCCGCCCACCGTCGCGGGCGGCCGCGTCTATGCCGGTTGCCGCGACGGCTCTGTTTATTGCCTCGATCTCGCGACGGGTGGATTGGCGTGGCGCTTTCTCGCGGCGCGCAATCACAAGCAAATCGTCGCCTACGGCCAACTCGAATCGGCGTGGCCGGTGCATGGCTCGGTGGTGGTGGAAAAAGGCCTCGTCCTGGCGACCGCCGGCTATCACCCCGACGTCGATGGTGGCATCCATTGCTGGGGTCTGGAGGCCGGCACCGGCGCGATCCGCTGGAGCCGGATGCTCACGTCGGACCGAAAATCATTCGCCCTCGACCCCAAGAATCCCTCGATGCCCGATGGATATTTCAATGCCAACCAGCTCCTCAACAGCGTCGCCAACAGCGATGGCGCGGTGGCCGTCATCCCCGGCGTGGTCATCTCCCTCGCCGACGGCACTGGCCGGGCCGAATTCGGGGGAGTCAATGACCGCAAGCGCTCGAAAATAGCGATCGCGCCGCCGCCCCTCACCCATGGCCTCATGATTACCGACTGGAAAAACGTGCCGCCCTATCTGCGCTCGAAGGACGGCGATTACAGCGGCCCAGGCAACCCCGACCAAAAGCAAAACTTCCTCGTCGCGGGCGGCACCCCGACCCAGGTCCGAGGCTCATGGTCCCGCCGCGCCGCTTGGGACGCCAAACGCTTCGTGCACGTTAATTCCTCCGCGCCCGATCTGCTCGTCTTCGACCGCGCCACCCCGATCACGGTTTCCTGGGGATCGCGCGGCCGCGATGTCGAACCCCTCGCCGAGGAGATCAACAAAACCGGCAACGTGTTGGCCCGAGCCATCCTCAATCCGGGAAAAGCATTTCGCAGCGCTTCGGACCGTGACCGCGTGGCGATGGTTCTGGCTGGCAACCATGCCGTGATCGCTACGGTGTACACCGGCCAGGCGGTCGATATCCATCTTCGGCCGCAGGCCACCATCCAGATCGCTGATATTACCACCGGTGTGGTCGGGGCGACCTTCGAGGTCAAACCCGGTGTCATCGAAAACGGCTTGGCCGTCGCCCAGGGCCGCTGCTATGCGGTGCTCGACGACGGTACGCTGGTCGCGCTGGAATGAGTCGGCCACACCTGGAGAGGGATGCCGTCGTGGCGGCAAGCCGGGCGGCCTCTGCGACCAGGTCACCGTGGTCCATGCGATCATCGCGACCTACGCCCCCCATGGATCCGCGGCGGGGGTCTCCCTCGACATCGGCGCCCGTTTTCGACGACGAAGCAAGGACATGCACTCGATGAGAGCAGCGGCGCCCGTCAGCCGGCCGCGCGCCGTCAGATACTCGAAAAGCCAGCCCGTCGGTCTGGATCGGAAGGAAAGGCCCCCCGCGCCGCCGCCGATGCGCTGCCGGCCTGCCGGCCGGCGCCGAGCAGGCCGAGACGACGAAAGCCAGCCAGCCGGGCTGGCTTTCCACGTTCACGGGGTCGGCGAGCTCGCCGACCAGGCCAATGTTCTGAGCGCGTCCGACGGCTCCCCGGCGACCGTCGCGGTCGCTGCTCTGCTCGGCAGATGATCGGGCGCCCGGTCGGCAGACTGCGAGCCGGTCGCCGGTTCGCGGTAGAGCCCGTGGGTGATGTCCACGATCCAGCGCACGCCGCAGCGCCTCGCCGGCGCGGGTCGCGGGCGGCGAGCGCGCCGAAGCCCTCGCCGCAGAAGGCGCCGGCGGAGCGCATCAGGTCCATCCAGGCGTCGAGGTTGAGCTGCAAGCGGTCGAGGATGGGCGGGAGGCGCACCGGCACGCTGCCGCGCTTCCCCTCGCGGACGATGCGCCCGGTCTCGTCCACCAGCGTCAGGCGGCTTCCCATCGACCCGACCCCACGCCTATTTCGCGAGCATGAACTCGTAGAGCGGCAGCCCCGGCGTCGTGCAGTCGCCGAGCAGGCGCAGCGGGCCGCCTTCGAGTGAGCGGCGGGCGCGATCGCGCGACGTGCTCAGCGGCAGCACCCAGCGCTTCATCACCCGGCAGACCATGGTGCGGTGACGGCCGCCGACGCGCGCAAACCGTTCATCTCCGGCCTGAGGGTCGAGTTCGAACAGCAGCAGCCGGCCATCCTGACGCAGCACGCGACCGGCCTCGGCGACCACCGCGGCGGGCAGCGGCCAGTGCTTGAGCACGCCGGTGGACACCACGACGTCGAACAGCGGTTGGGTGAAGGGCAGGCGCTGCGCCGGCGCATGCAGGACGTGCAGGTTGCGCAGGCCGAGCTGCCGTGCCCGCACCCGGCAGCGGCGCACCGCGCTGCGCGCGACGTCGATGCCCACCAGGTGCAGATCGCTGCGCGCCTGCGCCAGACGCAGCAGCACGTCGCCCGGACCGCAGCCGAGATCGAGCACCCAGGCGCCCGGCCGCAGTTCGCCGGCCAGCCGCGCGCTGAGCCGGCGGTAGTGCTCGATCATCGCCGGTGGCGCGAAGCGCTCGTACAGCCAGGTGCCGAGGCCCTCGTAGATGTTGGCATGAAGCAGGGCGCGTACCGACGGCATCGCTCGGCAGTCTTGGACGGGGACGGCCGGGACAATGGGTGGGTCTGATCGCGGAGAGCGCGTGCGGAGCGCAGTCCGTGGGGCGGTGGCACAGGCGGCGGGTTGGCGGCGGGTCGGCGGCGATGCTGTTCAGGTGTTGCCGAACGCGCCAGCGGTCGGTCGGCGCGACGGATCTGCCCGCTCCCATATGGCGCCCGAAAAACGCGGTCAAGCGCTGCAGCCCATGGCGTTGGGAACCGCGGGTCAGAACCGGCCAGTCCGAGGGATCGCGCCCGCCCGATGGCGCCATCGCCCCGGTCCGCCGCCTCCCCCTTGTGAGCGCGCCGATCGTTGCGCATACTTCCCAACGAATCCGCCGGTCCCCGGCCAAGGAGTCCCTGTGCGTAACGCCCTGAGCGCGATCGCGTTGTCCTGTGCCGCTTACGCCATGAGCTTCGCCCCCCTGGCAGCGGCCTCGTTCATCGAACGCCAGCCCGCCCAGCGGGTGGAACTGCAACAGCTCCTGGCGGCGCCGAGTTCGTACTACAACACCCGGGTGCGCTTCCGCTGCGTGTTCGTCCAGCGCGGCAGCGTCTACGACCCCTACCACACCCAGTTCAACAACGATCAGTACATCAATCTGGTGGTGTGGGACGACGACGCCCGCCTGTGGGAGACGGCGGTGCGCGCCCAGCCTTTGGTGACGCTCTACGTCGCCAAGTCGCGCCCGATCGCGGCGGTGCTCAACAAGCTGAACAAGTTCCAGGTCATCGAGATCTCAGGCGAGGTCGCCTCGGTGTTCAACGGCCAGCCGTGGATCAACGTCCACGATCTCCAGCCGCTCGAACTGATCGGCAACTTCAGCGACAACAGCATCTACCACCTCGAACAGGCGGCGGCGCTGGCCAAGGACGGCGTGCACGACCTCGCCGAGACGCATTTCATCTCCGCTGAACCCGCCAAGCTGCCCGCACTGGCCCAGGTCCTGGTCGCTGGTCAGCGCGCGCGTAACTCCCTCGCCGCCGGCCGCCACCAGGCCGCCGCCGACCAGCTCACCGCCGCCCTCGCCATCGCTGACGACAAGGACCGTCACGTCCACCTGGACAGCAAGGATCGCGCTGACCTGCACCACCTGCTGGCGCAGGCGCAGAACGAACTGGCCGTGCGGGCGCCGGCCGCCGCGCGTCCCGGGCTGTATCAGCAGGCCGCGGCCAACGGCCGCGCCGCCATCATCGCCGATCCCACCCAGGGCGACGTCTACGCCGCCTACGGCATCAGCCTGGCCGGACTTGGCCGCTTCGACGAAGCGCGCCAGCAGTGCGCCGAGGCCATCCGCCTGCAGCCGAACAATGCCGAGGTGCGCTGGCATCTCGGCCGCATCCTTGATCAGCAGGGTCGCCACGACGAGGCCATCGACGCGCTCAAGAAGGCCATCGACCTGACGCCGAAGGACCACCGCGTCCATCAGGCCATCGCCAACGCCTACTCCCATCGCGCCAACGCCGGCGGGCCGAATGCCAGCGCCGACCTGGTCACCGCCCTGCGCGAATACGACATCGCCATCCGACTCAGCCCGAACAACGCCGAACTGCTCCTGGAGAGCGGCCGGGCGCTGGAGATCGCCGCCGATCGCAAGCTCGAACTCGCGGACAAGAAGCCGGCCACCTACGAGGCGGCCATCGAGCGCTACAACGCAGCCATCCAGGCCAATCCCAAGCTGCTCAACGCCCACCTCGCCGTGGGCAAGCGCTGGCAGGCGCTCGGCAAGCCCGAGCAGGCGCTGCCCAGCCTCAAGGCGGCGATGGAGCTCGAGCCCAATCGTCTCGAGCCCCGTCTGGCCCTGGCCGAGCTGCAAGTCTCCACCGGCGCCAAGGACGCGGCGTACGCCACCTACGAGCAGGCGCTGAAGCTGGCACCCAAGAGCGCAGATATCCTCCACCGGCTCGGGCGACTGGCCCTGGAACTGGGCAAGCCGGCGATCGCGGTGGCGTGGCTCGATCAGTTGGTGCGCGTGTCGCCCAAGCTGGTGCGCGGCCACCTCGATCTCGCCGAAGCGCAGCTCGCCGCCGGCAGTGCGCGCGAAGCGCTCAAGCGCGCCAAGCTCGCACAGGAACTCGGCGGCACTGCGGACGAGAAGGCGGCGGCGGCGGCGCTGATCGAACGCAGCAACGCCATCGTCAACCCGCCCAAGGCCGCGCCCGCACCCAAGGCGGCGCCTGCACCCAAAGCTGCGCCCGTCCCCAAGGCGCCCCCGGCCGACAAGAAGAAGGACGCGCCCAATCTCTGAACGGTTGGCGGTTCGGCGCTGGTGCCGACGCCCGCGGCGCGCTGACCCGCTCCGGCGTTGAAAGCGCGCGCCGCAACGCATTCGCGGCGGCGATCGTCCGGGGTACAGCAAGCGTGACTGCTCAGGAGCTCTGCCCAATGCTGTGAAGCTAAGGCTCGGTGGCCCGTCTGGCTCTCGCTGTGGACACGCTCGGCTGCCTTCCCGCGCTGGAAGGCGCGGGAAGGCAGCGGAAAGGCGACGATGCGCGCGGGCCGTGCGCGGTCCCAGGCTGACGTTCGCACGCGTCTGCGCTTTAGCTTCACAGCATTGAGCTCTGCCCCCGCGGCCCTGCGGGCCCGCGCCCGCGGGCTTGGTCGCGGCTCGGTTTCGTCGCTCGGCTGCGAAAGCATGGGCGGCTGGGCTTCGCCCATTTTATCCACCCACCGCCACTCGGCGCCCGCCCCATCTCTGCGCGACGGGGCCCCCGGCCTGAGTAGTTGCCAGCAGCCAGCAACCAATAAAGCAAGCCGCCGGCAACGTCGATGCCGGTTGTGACCCGCCCGGACTGCGCGCTCCCGCAGCTTCGGGTTGCCCGGCGCCAGCAGGTCCCAACCTCCACGCGCGCATGCTGACAGAACTGGTGGTCGGAAACCTGGTGATCGTGGCCAAGGCCCGGCTGGCGCCTGGCCCGGGCCTGACCGTGATCAGCGGCGAGACCGGCGCCGGCAAGAGCCTGCTGCTCGATGCCATCGCCCTGCTCACCGGCAGCCGCGCCCAGGGCCGTCTGGTCGGACCGGCTGGCGACGAGGCTACGGTCTCGGCAGCATTCCATCTCAAGAGCGCCGCACTCAGCGCGGCGGTTGAAGCGGCCTGCGGCGTCGCCGTGGTCGACGGCGAACTCATCCTGCGCCGCCGTCTCGCCGCCGGTGGGCGCAGCCAGGCGTGGATCAACGACACGCCGGTGACCGTGGCCGCGCTCAAGACGGTGGCCGCCCTGCTCATCGATCTGCGCGCCCAGTATGAGGCGCTGCGCCTGGCCGAGCCGCAGCGCCAGCTTGAACTGCTCGACGCCTTCGGCGGCCTGGTCGGCCAGGCTGCAGCCTACCGCGTCCTCCATCGCCAGGTCGGCGACCGCGAACGCGAGCTGGCCAGCCTCGACGGCGGCGAGCGCGAGAGCCTGAAGGAACTCGACTGGCTGCGCTTCCAGCTCGCCGAGTTCGCGGCCTTGCGTCCGCTCGCGGGCGAGCTGGCCACGCTGGAGGCGCGCCATGTCGCGCTCAGCAATGTTGAGGCGCACCAGGCGCTGGCGGCGCGCGCTCTGGAGACGCTCAGCGAAGGCGACGGCTGCGTCGCGCAGCAGATCGCCCCGGTGGCGCGTCGTCTGGCCGAGGCCGCCGACTCCGGACTCGCCGAGGCCGGCGCCGCCTGCCGCCAGGCGCTCGACGCCATCGCCGAGGCGACGCGGCTGTGTGCTGGCGCCGCCGATCGCCTGCAAGCCGCTCCCGATGAACTGGCGCGCGTCAGCGACCGCATCGACGCCTACCATCAGCTCATGCGCAAGCATGGCGAGGACGAGGGCGCCCTGCTCGCCGCTGGCGAGGCCGTGCGCGCGCGCATCGGCGCGCTGTCCGGCCTGAGCGAGCGTCGCGCCGAAGTCGCCGTCGCCCTGGACCGCGGACGCGCGCAACGTGCCGCTGCCGGTGCCGCGCTGGCGGCGGCGCGGACGACGGTGTTCGCCGCTCTGGCGGAGGCCGTGCATGCCCAACTCGCCGACCTCGGCATGCCCAAGGCGCGGATGAGCCTGTCCTCCGACGCAGGTGCACCTGGCGAGCACGGCACCGTCGTCCAGGAACTGCTGGTCGCCACCAATCCCGGCCTGCCGCCCGGGCGGTTGGGAGCCATCGCATCCGGCGGCGAGTCGGCGCGGCTGGCGCTGGCGCTGGCGGTGGTGCTGGCCGGTCACGACGGCACTCCGGTGGTGATCTTCGATGAGATCGATAGCGGTGTGGGCGGCAGGCTGGCGGGCGCCATTGGTGCCAAACTTGCGGAGCTTTCACACGGACGTACCGTGCTCGCGATCACCCATACCCCCCACGTCGCCGCCGCCGCCCACCGCCACTACGTGGTGCGCAAGCAGCAGGGCGACGACCAGACCACCGCCAGCGTCAGCGAAGTGACCGGCGCCGAGCGCCTGCGCGAGATCGCCGACATGCTCGGCGGTGGCGCCGCCGCCCGCGAACAGGCCCGCACGCTGCTCGGCCAGTCCGCCGAACAGGCAACCTCGGGTTCCGGCGGAGGCGGGGCTGGGAGCATCGCCCCCCGGAAGAAAAGCGTACCGCCCGGCACCGCCGATCATGGAACCTCGGGTTCCGGCGGGGGCGGGCGGTGACCCCCCAGAGCGGCTACCTGGTCGCCCGCCTGGGCGTCACCGTCTACATCCGCGCGCTCGGCCTCGCCAACATGCGCAACGCGCCGATGCTCGACAGCTTCCTGGCGTCGAGCCAGGCCGAAGGCGCCGTGACCGCCTGCATCGACCTCTCGGCGTGCAGCGGCATGGACAGCACGTTCATGGGCCTGCTGGTCGGACATGCCAAGATGCGCACCGACCACGGCGGTCGCCTGGTCATCGTCAACCCGTCGTCCGGCAACGCCCGGCTGCTGCGCATGCTCGGTGTCGACGTGGTGGTTCCGATGGTCGAGACCCACGCCCTGCCCGAGATCGAATTCCTCGCGCTGCCGTCCGATCCCAGCCTCGACGTGCAGGAGCGCATGGCGGTGATCCAGCGCGCCCACCAGAACCTGGTCCGCTTGAGCGACGCCAACAAGGCCAAGTTCTCAGCCTTCCTCCAGGTGCTCGAAACCGATCTCGCGCGGCTGGGGGAGAAGCCACCCTGATTCGGTCTGCTCCGACGGCCAGCGCTTCGGACTTCGGTCCTTCAGACCGTCAGCGGTCCCTCGGACTAGCCATCCGTCCTTGGCCCTGACAATGTGCCCTCCATGCCGCCCTCCGCCTTGCTGCTGCCGCTGCGTTTCCGCGCCATCTATCACAACACGGTGTGGGGCGGCAGGCGGATGGCGACCTGGCGCGACGACTTGCCGGCGGGGCCGGTCGGGGAAAGCTGGGATCTCGCCGACCATGCGCGCGGGATGAGCGTGGTGGAGGGTGGCGCCCTGGCCGGCCGTACCCTGCGCGACCTCACTGCGGAATTCGCCCAGGACCTGGTCGGCGACGGCTTCACGGGCGGGGATTTTCCGCTCATGGTCAAGCTCATCGATGCCAGCGACCGACTGTCCATCCAGGTCCACCCCGATGACGAACTGGCGCGCGTGCTGGCCGTGGGCGCGCGCGGCAAGACCGAATGCTGGCTGATGGTCGGCGATGGCGGTGAGGTGTTCATCGGTGTCGCCCCCGGCTGCGATCGTGACGCCTTTGCCGCCGCCCTCGCCGCCGGGACGGTCGCCGATCAACTCAACCGCTTCCCGATCCACGACGGCGACTTCTTCCATCTGCCCGCACGCACCGTCCACGCGCTCGGCGCCGGCTGCCTGGTCTACGAGGTGCAGCAGACCTGCGACGTGACCTTCCGCGTCGACGATTGGGGCCGCCTCGGGCTTGACGGCCGGCCGCGTCCGCTGCACGTCGACGAGGCGCTGCAGACCATCGACTTCAGCCCGCGCGAATCGGGGCCGGTGCAGGTGCGTACGGTGGTGCATGCCCAGGGCGGCAGCGTGCGCCGCCTGGCTGCCAACGACTTCTTCACGGTCGAGGAGCACCACGCCCGCAGCACCGGGGGCGGCAACCTCGGTAGTTGCACCGTGGTCACCTGTCTGTCCGGCCGCGGCACCCTGACGACGGACGCCGGCCCGGCCGAACTGTCACCGATGCGCACTCTCCTGGTACCGGCCTGCGCTGGAGCCTGGCGCGCCGACGCGGCGCCGCTGCACGCGCTACGCCTGCTGGTGGCGACGCCGGTGTTATGAACCTGTAAACAGCAGATGGCTGCTGGCTGCTGGCTGCTGGCTGATAGCCAGTCGTCCCTGGGACAGGCCGCAGTTCGAACGATCACTTGGCGGGGGAGGCCGTCGGTTTCCTACCCAAGCCATCAGCCATCAGCTATCAGCCATCAGCTATCAGCCATCAGCTATCAGCCATCAGTTCGCTCCGCTTCAGATCTCCACATGCACTCCCAGCTCGACCACCCGGTTCGGGGGCAGCGAGAAGAACGCGGCGGCGTTGAGCGAGTTGCGCGACATCCAGGCGAACAGCCGCCGGCGCCAGGCGGCCATGCCCGGGGCACGACCGACCAGGATGGTCTCGCGGCCGAGGAAGTAGCTGGTCTTCATGGGCGGGAACACCAGGTCGTTCTGGGTGGCCAGGGCGCGCGGCAGGTGCGGGTCCTCCTTGAAGCCGAAGCGCACCAGCACGGTGTGGATACCGGCAGCGTGCGACGCTATCCGGCAACGGTCCTCATCGTCGACCACCGGCACCGGTTCGGTACGCACGGTGAGGATCACCACCTGCTCGTGGAGCACCTGGTTGTGTTTCAGGTTGTGCAGCAGCGCGCCGGGCGTGATGGCGGGATTGCTGGAGAGGAATACGGCGGTGCCGGGGACGCGCTGGGGCGGGCGCTTCTCCAGGTCGGCGATGAAGCGGTCGAGCGGCAGCGCCGAGGCCTGGGTGCGCTGGCCGAGGCGACGACGCCCGGCGCCCCAGGTGGTGAGCAGCAGCACGAGCACCGCGGTCACCGCCAGCGGGAACCAGCCGCCGTGCTGGATCTTGACCAGGTTGGCGCCGAGGAAGGCGAGGTCGATGCAGGCGAACAGCCCGGTCACCGCGATCGCCAGCGCCAGAGGCCAACGCCAGCGATCGCGGGCGACGAAGAAGAACAGGGCGGTGGTTGCTACCATGGTGATCGAAATCGATACGCCGTAGGCCGAAGTCAGCGCCGCCGATGAGCGGAAGCCGAGCACCAGTCCCAGGCAGGCCAGCATCAGCAGCCAGTTTACCGTGGGCAGGTAGATCTGCCCCATCGCCTGGTCTGAGGTGTACTGGACCGCCATGCGCGGACACCAGCCGAGCTGCATGGCCTGGGCGGTGAGCGAGAAGGTTCCCGATATCACTGCCTGCGAGGCGATGACCGCCGCCATGCTCGACAGCATCACCAGTGGCAGTTGTCCCCAGGCCGGAGCCAACAGGTAGAAGGGCTTGGTCACCTCGGGCGACTCGAGCAGCAGCGCACCCTGGCCGTAGTAGTTGACCAGCAGCGCAGGAAGGACGAAACCGAACCACGCCAGCCGGATCGGCAGGCGGCCGAAATGGCCGAGGTCGGCGTAGAGCGCCTCGCCGCCGGTGACCACCAGGAAGACGCCGCCCAGGACCAGGAATCCCTCCCAGCCGTTGCCGAGGAGGAAGCACAGGCCGTGATGCGGCGACAGCGCCGCCAGGATGCCAGGCGCACGGATGATCTGGGCGACGCCGAGCACCGCGATGACCAGGAAGTAGACGATCATCACCGGGCCGAAAACCATGCCGACGCCGCCGGTGCCGCGGTACTGGACCAGGAAGAGCAGGACGATGATGACCAGGGTGATCGGCACGACATAGTGCGCCATCGCTGGCGCTGCGACCTGGAGGCCTTCAACCGCGCTCAGCACCGAGATTGCCGGGGTCAGCATGCCGTCGCTGTAGAGGAACGCGCCGCCGACCAGCCCGACCCAGGTGAGCACCCCGCGCAGACGCGGCCCGACGCCCCCGGTTACCAGCGCGCTGAGCGCCAGGATGCCGCCCTCGCCGCGGTTGTCGGCGCGCAGGATGAAGACGAGGTATTCGGTCGAGATGGTGATCAGCAGCGCCCAGGTGATCAGTGACAGCACGCCGAGGACGTTGGCGGGAATCGCGGCCGACAGTTGGTGACCGCCGTGATCGCCGGTGAAGCAGGCGGAGACGGCGTAGAGCGGGCTGGTGCCGATGTCGCCGTAGACCACGCCGAGGGCGAGCAGGGACAGCAGCCACAGCCGACGACCCGTCGGGGTCTCCAGCCGCGCCGAGCGCACCGGTCCCGGGGAGGGGACCGCGACGGGATCGGGGGTGGGGGGGATGGACGACGTGGACACCGGGACCTCCAGGAGGTGGGCCGCCCACCTCTTCGTCGCCTACGGGGTTAGCTGACGGGCTCGGGCCGAAGATGCCCTACGCGCTGGTGTCGGGCCCCAGCCCCGACACCCGATTCGCGATGCGCCCCTGCGGACGGTCTCCGCGCTGGGTCCCCCGTTCCCGTCGGTGCGGGATTCGGCGTAAGCGGGGCACGCTAGCGATCTGCCGGCGAAGTAAATGCCATGGGAGACTTGAAGCCCACGCCGTGCCGACGGACTAAGGCCTTTCCCCAAAAACGCTTAGAGACGATCAGGCAGGCGTCAGCCGGGCCGCGATGGCGTCGGCGAAACGCCGGAACAGGTACAGCGGATCGGCCGGTCCGGGCCCGGCTTCGGGGTGGTACTGCACGCTGAACTGCGGCTTGCTGACGTGTTCGATGCCGGCGCAGGTGCGGTCATTGAGATTGAGATGGCTGAGGCGCACGTCTGCCGGCAGCGAAGCGGGATCGACAGCGAAGCCGTGGTTGTGGCTGGCGATCTCGACGGCGCCGTCGCTCAAGCGCTGGATGGGATGGTTGACGCCGCGGTGGCCGAACTTGAGTTTGTAGGTCTTCGCGCCGTAGGCCAAGGCGAGGATCTGATGGCCCAGGCAGATGCCGAAGATGGGGACGTCGGTGCGGATCAGTTCGCGCACGCAGGCGATGGTGGCGGTGACCTCGGCGGGATCGCCGGGACCGTTGGAGAGGAAGATGCCGTCGGGCCGCAGGGCGAGGATCTCGGCGGCGCTGCTGCGCGCCGGCACCACGGTGACGCGCAGGCCGCAGGCGGCGAGCAGGCGCAGGATGTTGCGCTTGATGCCGAGATCGATGGCGACGACGTGCAGCGCGCGCGTCGGCCGCGCCCAGGTGATCGCACTGCCGAAGTGCAGCGGATCGCTGGCCTGCGTCCAGGCGTAGACCGCCTGGGTGCCGACGTCCGACGCCAGATCGAGGCCGGCCATCGAGGGCACCGCCTGCACCCGGCGCAGCAGTTCGGCATCGTCCATGTCCTGGCTGGTGATCACCGCGTTCTGCGCACCGCCGTTGCGCAGGACGCGGGTGATCGCCCGGGTGTCGACGCCGTCGATGGCGACGATGCCCTGCTCCTTGAGGAAATCGGGCAGGGAGGCGCGGGCGCGGAAGCTCGATGGCTGGTCGCAGCAGTTGCGCATGACGAAACCGGCGACGCGGCTGCGATCGGATTCCATATCCTCGGGATTGACCCCGGTGTTGCCGATCTCCGGGTAGGTCATGGTGATGATCTGGCCACGGTACGACGGATCGCTGAGCACTTCCTGGTAGCCGGTCATGCCGGTGTTGAACACCGCCTCGCCCCCCGACGTGCCTTCGGCGCCGACCGAGCGGCCGCGATGGATGGAGCCGTCCGCGAGTGCGATGCGTGCCGTGATCATGGGGCTCCCGGTCGATGGGCGGCGGAACCTTAGACTGGTGACCGGGGTGGGCAAGGGCGCCGGACACGGGGTTGGCAGCGCCGGCAGGCTGGCCACAGTCCGGCATGTCCGCCCGTCCGGCCCCCTGTAGCACCATGGCGCGGGATCTCCCTTTCCTACGAAGTGATTGCCGCGCCATGGTGCGTGGGGGACCGGGGGCGAAGCCCCCGCGCAAAAAGCCACAGCCCGGCTCCGCCGACCATGGAACCTTCGGTTCCGGCGGAGCCGGGCTGTGCGCGTTTGCCGCTCTCGCCTTGGCGCTCTGCGGATGCAGCGAGCCGCGTCGCGACGGCACCTGGCTGCTGCGCTGGATGGAAAAGCCGGCGACCCAGGCGGTGACGCAGGCGGCCAGGCCTGAGGACCGTGTGCAGTTCGTCCAGGTCGCCACGTTCGACCGCCAGCGCGACGCCGACGAATTCGCGCCCATCAGCGACGCTCTGCACGAAGGCGACGTGATCGCGTACTGGATGGGCCCGTGGGAGGCGCGCGGGCGCTTCTCGATCGGGCAGTTCAATGTCGCCGGCTACCGGCTGTTCAAGTACGGCCACCTCGCCCTGGTGGTGCGTGATCCCGCCGATGTGACCCGTCTGCGGCTGTTCTCCAGCGAGGGTTTCAAGGGCGCCAACACCCAGGAACGCCTGAACGACCTCGCCAGCCACAACTGGGATGTCTACCGCCTCGACCAGGAGCAGCGCATCGATCGCGCCCGCCTGCACGAATGCGTGACCCTGTGCTGCAAGAAGGCCGGCGCCTGGTACGGCTACGACTTCGCCGGCATGTTCGGGCTGTGGAACTCCAACGTGAAGCCGGCCAACGGCGCCCAGATCGGCCACGACTACATCTGTTCGACGGTGGTGCTGGCGGCGCTGCACTACAGCGGCGTGGCGCTCGACGCCATGGGTCGCGATGGCTGGCTCGATCTGTGCACTCCCAACCAGGTGGTGAGCAGCCGCGGCGCCATCGTCCCGCTGCCGGACGTCGAACTGCGCGCAGAAGCGACGCCGTCTGCCACCGCCACGCCCGCACCCGTCCCGCCGTCAGCACCGTCAGCACCGTCAGCACCGTCATCGCCGAAAGCCGTCCCATGAGCGCCACCGTTCCCCGCCTCACCGCCGCCGACTGGTGCTTCTTCCCCAAGGGTGGCGACTCCGCCGCGTACTACCGCGCCATCGCCGCCGCCGGCGTACGCGGCGTCGAGATGGTGCCGCCCGAACGCCGCGCCGACGCCAAGGCCGCCGGTCTCGAACTGGTGACGCTGTCAGCACCGGGCATGCAGGCCGGCCTCAACCGCCTCGATGAGCACGCCGAGTTCCTGCCCCGGTTGCGCACCGCGATCGCCGAGACCGCCGCCGCCGGCGCCGCCAATTGCATCGTCTTCAGCGGCAACCGCCGCGGCCTCGGCGACGACGCCGGCGTGCACGCCTGCGTACGCGGCCTGTCGGCGGTGGTCGCCGACGCCGAGCGCGCCGGCATCACCCTGCTGTTCGAGGTGCTCAACGCCTTCGATCACGCCGACTACCACGCCGATCGCGGCGACTTCGCCTTCCGCGTCGTGCGCGCGGTCGGCTCGCCGCGGCTGCGGGTGCTGTACGATCTCTACCACATGCAGCGCATGGGCGAGGCGCTGCTGCCGAGCGTGCTCGCCAACCTGCCGCTGATCGGCCACTTCCACATCGCCGGCAGTCCGCGCCGCGATTTCCCCGGAGCCGATCAGCCGATCGACTACCCCACCATCATCCACCGCGTGCAGGACGCCGGCTATGTGGGCTGGTGGGGCCTGGAATTCCGTCCCACCGGCGAACCGGTCGATGAGGTGGCGCGCGCGGTGCGACACCTCGTCGCGTAGCGTCGCGGACGTTCGGGACTTCGCCCCGTTGCGCTGGTGGCTGCCCGCCACCGCCCTACCGTCCCGCCCGTGCGCCTGACCTTCCTCGGTACGTCCGCCGGTTCTCCGACGCTGCGTCGCAACGTCACCAGCCAGGCCGTGCAGTTCGACGACGGGCGGATCTGGATGCTCGATTGCGGCGAGGGCACCCAGCACCAGCTCATGCGCTCCGGGCTGCGCGCCAGCCGGGTCGAGCGCATCCTGATCACCCATCTCCACGGCGATCACTGGTACGGCCTGCCCGGGCTGCTCGCCTTCCTCGGCATCAACGGCCGCGAGGACGAGGTCGAACTGATCGGCCCGCGCGGCCTGCGCGAACTGGTCGACACCATCCTGCGGCTGTCGGTCGCCGGGCTTGGTTTCCGGTTGATCATCCGCGAGGTGCACGGCCCTGAGGATCTCGGCAAGCGCGGGGCATGGTCGATCCACTGCGCGCCCCTGAAGCACCGCGTGCCTTCGACCGGCTATGCCCTGAGCGAAGACCCGCGCCCCGGCCGCTTCCATCCCGAGCGTGCGGAGGCGCTGGGCATCCCGGCCGGGCCGGACTGGAAGCGTTTGCAGCAGGGCGGCACCGTCGTCCTCCCTGACGGCCGGGTGGCGACCAACGCCGACGTCTGCGCCAGTCCGCGCCGTGGGCGCAAGCTGGTGCTGCTCGGCGACACCTGCGAGTCGTCGCGCCTGATCGAGTTCGGACAGGGCTGCGACGTGGTGGTGCATGAGTGCACCTACGACGCCAGCCTCGGTGACAAGGCGCGCGACTGGGGCCACAGCACCAGCACCATGGCCGGCGCCTTCGCCCGCGAGCTGGCGGCGCGCACGCTCATCCTCACCCACTTCAGCGCCCGCTACGACGACCGCGAATCGGCGTCGTCGATCAGCGATCTGGTGCGCGAGGCGCAGGCCGAGTGCCCGGACACCGCCGTCTTCGCGGCCCATGACTTCGCCGCCTTCGAGATCAACGGCGCCGACGATGGCCCCTGCGTTCCCGTCCGCCCCGAGTCCGGCGCCAAGCGTCCGGAGCCGCCGGTGAACGACCCCAGCGCGCCGGTCGCGGACGCGCGGACGCGCGCACCCGCGGACCTGCTGACCGCGCCTCCCGACCCGATGACCCCGGGACCTGCGGACCCGCGGACCCCACCTGATGCCTGAACTGCCCGAGGTCGAGACCGTGCGCCGCGGCCTGGAGACGCTGCTCGGCCGGTCGGCGGTCATCGACCACGTCGAACTGCGCCGGCGCGACCTGCGCGCGCCGATTCCCCGCGACCTGCCGCGCCGCCTGGCCGGACAGCCGATCATCGCCGTGCGCCGACGCGCCAAGTACCTGATCTTCGACACGCCGGCGGTGGGACTGCTCTGCCATCTCGGCATGACCGGCACCTGGCGTCTCGCCCCGCCCGGCGATGAGCGCACCCACGACCATTGCTATGTGCACCTCGCCGACGGTCGCCGCCTGGCCTTCCGCGATCCGCGCCGTTTCGGTCTGCTGGCGCTGACCACTGCCGCCCGGCCGCATGCTGCCCTGACCGGCCTCGGACCCGAGCCACTCGACGCAGCGGTATTCCATGCCGACGCCCTGCTCGCTGCCTGCCGCGGGCGACGGGCGGCGACCAAGGCGGTGATCATGGATCAGGCGGTGGTGGTCGGGGTCGGCAACATCTACGCCGCCGAGGCGCTGTTTCGCGCCGGCATCCGGCCAGCGCGTCCCGCCGGCCGCCTCGGCCGCGACCGTTGCGAACGGTTGGTCGGCGCCATCCGCAGCGTGCTCGCCAAAGCCATCGCCGCCGGCGGTTCGACGATCAGCGACTTCCGCCAGGCCGGCGGCGATGGCGGCTACTTCCAGCATGAGTTCCAGGTCTACGACCGTGACGGGCAACCCTGCCTGGCCTGCCGCGCGACGCTGCGCCAGCGCCGCATCGCGGGCCGCAGTTCGGTGTACTGCCCGGGCTGCCAACGCTGAGTGCGGGGCAGGGCCCGGCGTCAGCGCCGTGGGCGATGTCCCTATCCTGCGTCCGCTTCCGTGGCTGCGCGGCGAGCAGGCTGCTGAAAAAGCAGCCTGCGGGGGGTTACAGGGGGGCGTCTGCCCCCCTGGATAAAAAACTCCCTTCGCGTTTCCCGGGGAAAATAGCGGCCGCAGGTCGCCCCCGGGGAGCGCGAAGGCAGCAGGGTGATGGAGAACGGAGTTTTTCATCAGCCTGCTAGCCAACGACGCAAGGCGAGGCCAGCACTGACTTCACCTGGCGGCGGCGGCAGCCAGGATGCGACCCCAGGTGACACCATGACCACGCTCGAACTGACCCAGCACCCCGAACTCGCTGCGCTGGTGGCGGCCGTGCGTCAGGGCGAGGCGGTGGAGATCCTGGAGAACGGAAAGCCCGTGGTGCGCTGCGTCCTGCAGACGTCGGCTCTCCTGGATCGGTTGGCGGCGCTGCACGCGTCGTTCACCAGTCCGGTCTATCCTGGCAACAGCGTGGTGGACCAGCGACAGGAGTCTCGGTGACGCGGCTGTTCGACGCCTCGGTGCTGGTGGCGGCCTTCTCGCGCGAATCGGGGACGGCACAGGCATTGGCGATGATCGGCGCGGAGGCGATGCCCACGGTAAATGCTCTCGGGATAACCGAGACGCGGGTGTCGCTTATCCGCAAACGCAAGCGCGGGGCGATGACGGCCGCCGAGGTCCAGCGCGCCCTGGCGGAGATCGACCGGGCGCTGGCCGATGGCCTGCTGACCGTGGTGGCGCAGCCGGATGCGATGTGGAACGAGGCGGTTGCCCTCGCCGACCGGGTCGCGGTGCATCTGCGGACACAGGACGCGCTGCATGCCGCATGTGCCAAGCTTGCCGGGCATGGTTTGGCCAGCTTCGACAGTGACCTGACGGCAGCGGCGAGAGCCGAGGGCATCGACGTCATCCCGTGAGCGACTGCCGGAGCGAGGTTGTTGGCGCCATCGCCATCGCCATCGCCATCGCCATCGCCATCCCTTGCCGCCGCTCCGCCGTGGGCCGCAGTGACGGGCGCTGAAGCGTGCGCTAAGGGACAGCCACGCAGGCCGGAGCTGATGACTGGTCTTGACCGGTCGATCGAGGTCCGGAGGCAGCCGCCTGTCCCGATCCCCCGCACACCCCCGCCGATCCCCTTGGGCCGGCGGGATCCGTCCCTATGACAGCCGCCATGCCCCTGTCCGATGCCACGGTGCACGCCCTGATCGAGGCCAGGGTGCATGATCCGTTCGCGGTGCTCGGCATGCACCGCGATGACGGTGCGATCGCGGTGCGGGCGCTGGTGCGCGGCGCGACCGCGGTCGCGGTGGTGCCGCGCGCCGGTGGGGCGGAGACGGCGCTCACCTGCCGCGATCCCGCCGGGCTGTTCGAAGGCGCTATCCCCGGAGCCGCCGAGCTGTTCGCCTATGAACTGGTGGTGCGCCATGCCGACGGCTCGTGGCACCGTCGGCGCGATCCCTACAGCTTCTGGGTGCAACTCAGCGATTTCGATCTCGGCCTGCTGCGCGCCGGCCACCATCATCACCTCGGCGATGTGCTCGGCGCCCACCCCGTCACCGTCGACGGGGTCGCCGGCGTGCGTTTCGCGGTGTGGGCGCCCAACGCCGAACGGGTGGCGGTGGTCGGCGACTGGAACGGCTTTGAAGGCCGCTGGCATGGCATGCGTCCGCGCCCGCCCTACGGCGTGTGGGAACTGTTCATCCCCGGGCTCGCCGCCGGGGAGCGCTACAAGTACGAGATCCGCGGACCGGGCGGCGCGCTGCGCGTCAAGGCCGACCCCTGCGCCCAGGACTGCGAGCAGCCGCCGGCCACGGCCAGCGTGGTGCCGCGCGCCGATGACCATGCCTGGGGCGATGGCGAGTGGATGCGCGCGCGTTCCCGGCGCGACCTGCTCGCCAGCCCGATGGCGATCTACGAGTGCCACCTGGGATCGTGGGCGCGTGGCGCCGAACCCGATTGCTGGCCCGACTATGACGAGCTTGCCGGACGCCTGATCGCGCACTGCCGGCGTTTCGGTTTCACCCACCTCGAACTGTTGCCGCTGGCGGCACATCCCTTCGAGGGTTCGTGGGGTTATCAGGTCACCGGCCAGTACGCGCCCAACTCGCGCCACGGCGACGCCGCCGGGCTGCGCCGCTTCGTCGACTGCTGCCACCAGGCCGGCATCGGCGTGATCATCGATTTCGTGCCCGGCCACTTCCCCAAGGACGACTTCGCGCTGGCGCACTTCGACGGCAGCCCGTGCTACGAGTACGCCGACCCGCGCGAGGGCGAGCACAAGGGCTGGGGCACGCTGGTGTTCAACTTCCGCCGCCCTGAGGTGCGCAACTTCCTCATCGCCGCCGCCCTGCACTGGTGCCGCAGTTTCCACATCGACGGCCTGCGCGTCGATGCGGTGTCGTCGATGCTCTATCGCGACTACGACCGCCATGACGGCCAGTGGGTGGCCAACGAACGCGGCGACCACGTCAATCAGGAGGCGGTGAGCTTCCTCCAGGAGTTGACCGCCACGGTGCGCGATACCGCGCACGGCGTGGTGCTGATCGCCGAGGAGTCGACGGCGTGGGTGGGCGTCACCGCACCCACCAGCGAGGGCGGGCTCGGCTTCCATCTCAAGTGGAACATGGGCTGGATGCACGACACCCTGCGCTATCTGGCGCAGGACCCGATCATGCGCCCGGGCGTCCACGACTGGATCACCTTCCATCAGTGGTATGCCTACGACGAACGTTGGGTGCTGCCGTTATCGCACGACGAAGTGGTGCACGGCAAGCGCAGCCTGATCGACAAGCCGGTCGGCGACTGGTGGCAGCGCCTGGCGCAGGTCCGTCTGCTCTACGGCTGGCAGGTGGCGATCCCTGGCCGCCCGCTGCTGTTCCAGGGCGCCGAATTCGCCCAGGGCCGCGAGTGGTCGTGGGAACGTGCGCTGGACTGGAACGAGGCGGTCGAACCTGAACGCGCTGCGCTCGGCCGTTTCCTGGCCGCGGCGCTGGCGCTGTACGTCAGCGAGCCGGCGTTGCACATGCGCGACGACCATCGCGACGGCTTCCAGTGGGTCGACTGCGAGAACCGCGCCGAGAGCGTGCTCGCCTTCCTGCGCCACGCCCCGCGGGCGCCGGCCATCCTGGTCGCCTGCAATTTCACTCCGGTGCCGCGGCCGGGGTACTGCCTGGGCGTGCCCCAGGTCGGCGAGTGGACAGTGCTGCTCGATTCCGACGACCGCCGCTGGGGTGGCAGCGGCGTGGTCAACGCCCCCACCATCGCCGCCGCGCCCGAGCCGCGTGGCATCTTTCCCGGCACCTTGCGCCTGATCCTGCCGCCGCTGGCGATCGTCCTGCTGCGCGGGCCGGACAACGACTGAGCAGAGACGCGGCAAGTGACCGATCGCGACTTCCCATCGCAGGTGCATCGTCCCACTCCGGATCCATCCCCCATACGCCTTCACCGCCGACACCGACCGAGGGTCTCCCATGCGCATCGCGCTGCTGCTCGCCACCTGCTGCGTCCTGCCCCTCATCGCCGCCGACACCGCCGGCACGCTGGTCTTTTCCGACGATTTCGAGCGCTCGGAAAAACAGGAACTGAAGGACGAACCCGGCAACGGCTGGAACACCAGCAGCTCATGGAGTGCGAAGGGGAACAAGGAGGTCGACCTCATCGACGGGGCGCTGCACATCTACATCCATCCCCAAGCGATCCATGCTGTGGATGTCGGGCATGCCTTCGCGTTCACCGATGGCACGGCGACGATGCGCTTCAAATTCCATGAGGAGAAGGACACCCTCATGCTGAATTTTGCCGACCTGGCCTGCAAAGAGGTCCACGCCGGCCATATCTGCGCCGCGACCTTGGCGACCAAACGGGTGAACCTGGAGGACATGAAGACCGGCTGGATGCTTTTGAAACACCGTGAGGCGCGCAAAGCCGGCACGCTCAGCAAGGAGGATGAAACGCTGATCCGGACCAGGCAGAAGTCCTTTCCGAACGCGATCACGGTGGGCGCGTGGCATGTGCTGTCCGTCACCATCGCCGGCGAGACCATGAGCGCCTCCGTCGATGGCAAGCCGGTCGGCAGCTTCAGTTCCCCCGGCATCGGCCATGCGACCAAGCAGGTCTTGCGTCTGTTGGTATCGAACCAGGTCACCATCGACGACGTGAAGTATTACAAGCTGAAGTGACGATCGGCTTCGTCGCCGCCCCGCTCCGCAAACGCCAGGCGCCAGGCCCCGTCGCTGCCGGCGAACAGGCTGGCGGCGCTGCCGCAGGGCAGGGTGAGGGGGTCGCTGTCGTGCCCGAAGCCTAGGCTGGCGATGGCGGGCACGGCCAGGCGCGCGCTCCACGTCGTCAACACCTCCACGACGTCGGGCCCGCCGCCGTCGCAGCGGGGGAAGGCGCCGAACACCAGCCCGGCGACGCCGGCGAGGGCGCCCGCGAGGTGGAGTTGGGCGAGATCGCGATCGATGCGGTACGGCCGTTCGTCGACGTCCTCCAGGCAGAGGATGCAACCCCGCAGGTCGGGCATCAGCGGCGTCCCGGATAGGCTGGCCAGGGTGCGCAGGCAGGCGGCGAAGGCGCGGCCGTCGGCGCTGCCCGGGCGCAGCACGGCGACGTGCGGATCGCTGGCCTGATCGACCTCCCATGACTGGCCAAGCGCCAGCGCCAGCGTGCTGGCGCGCGCCCGGGCGCCGTGCGGTACGCCGGCGAGGAAGCCGTAGAGGCTTGGCCCCCAGCCGCGCACCGCCCACGCCGCGTGCAGGACGGTGACGTCGGAATAGCCGATCAGCAGGCAGCGTCCACGCGGCGCCGGAGCCGTCAGCAGCGTGTCGGCGAGGTGGATGGCGCCATGGCCGCCGCGTGCGGCCAGTACGACGGCGTGGTCGAGCGCGGCGGCCAGATCACCGGCGCGCTCACCGGCATCACGCCAGCGTGGCGTCGCCGACCATGCAGCCGTGCCCGGTGCCTCGATGACGCCGTCGGCCAGGCCGAGGCCTGCGGCCAGCCAGGACGCCTCGTCGCGCGCGCTGGCCAACTGGTCGGCGTCGCGCAACTGGTACGAGGGGCACAGCAGGTAGACGGCCGGGCGCAGCATGCCCGCGGTCTTCGGCGCATCCGTCGCTGGGGCAATGGCAAGTGCGGGGAAATCCGGCGTCGGCACGCCGGTCGGTGAAGCCTGCCCTCGTTTGACAGTTCCGAGCGCCAGGACTACGTTCCCTCTGCGATGGGCTTTGCCGGCAACTTGCAGACCCTGTCGCTGGCCGAGGTGGTCCAGACCCTCAATCGCATCAACGCCACCGGCCTGCTGCGGCTGGCCTCGGCGGACGGCGGTCGCGATCTGGTCTTCGACCAGGGCCAACTGATCGGCATCGGCCTGCGCAGCGGCGATGATCGCCAGAACCTGCTGCGCCGGCTGGTCGCCAAGGGCCGGGTCAGCGGCGAGGACCTCGCGGCGATCTCAGGGCGGGGCGGCGACGCCGGCGCCACCGCCCTGGTCGCGGCCATCGTCCAGCGCGGGCTGATGAGCGCCGCCGATCTCGAGGCGGCCCTGGTCGAGCACGCCCACGACGAGCTCTTCAACCTGTGGACCTGGGATTTCGCCGATTTCGTCTTCCATGAGATGGACGACCAGGAGATCGACGTCGCCGGCACTGTCGACCGCAACCGCAAGCATCCACTGACCATCAACCTCAATTCGCTGCTCATGGAGTCGGCGCGGCGCCTCGACGAATGGGAACGCCTCAAGCAGCGCTTCCTCGACGGTGGCGTGGTGCTCGGCCCGGCGCCTGGGGCGCGCGGCGGCATCGATCGCGCCGGCAGCGAATATCCCGGTTCGGCGGTGGTGCCGTTGATCGACGCCGTGCGTTCGGTCGACGATATGGTGCGCGATTCGGTGGCCACCCGCCTTGAGGTCTACGGCGTGCTCGCCGCCCTGATCGATGCGCGCCAGTTGCGTCCGCTCAGCGATGAGGATCTGCGTCGCCACGCCGACGACCTCTACGGCCGCGCCAACAATGCCCGCGCCGGCGAGCTCTACCGCAAGCTGCTCTCCCGCCATCCCGATGATCAGGATCTGACCACCCGCCTGGCGCAGTGCCTGGAGGAGGTCGGCGACGCCCCCGAGGCGGCCGGTTGCTACGGCCAGCTCGCCATCGGCTACCTCGACAAGGACCAGGGCGAGGCGGCGCTGGCGTGCGCGCACAAGGCGGTCGAACTGTCGCCGGCCGATCCGCTCGGTCACAACGTGCTGGTACGCTGCCTGGTCGAACTTGGCCAGTCGACCGAAGCGGTCGAACGCCTGCTGCATCTCGCTGGGCTGTACCGCCAGCTCGGTCGGCTCGAAGAGGCGCGCGACACCTGCCTCAAGTGCCTGGCCGTCGATGGCGCCTGCGCCGAGGCGCGGCGCGAACTGGCACGGGTGTTCGCGGTCGGCGGTCAGGAGCCCGGCAGCGAGGATCAGGTGCTGTGCGTGCAGTGCGGCGAGCCCAACTCGCGCACCGGCACCGTCTGCGCCTCCTGTCGGGCGCCGCTGCACCTCACCTGCATGGCCTGCCAGCGCGTGGTCTCGGCCTCCGACCGCATGTGCGTGTTCTGCGGCGCCGATCCGCACGGCGGCACCCGGCGGCATGCCCGGGGACCGATCCGCGGGCCGTCGACCACGCAGGTGGTCAATCCCAGCAAGGTGCGCAGCAGCGGAGCGCACCCCGACATCGTCGGCCCGCAGGGCGAGCTCGACCGCCGTCTGCACGCCGCGCGCAAGGCCGAGCAGAGCGGCGATCTGGTCGGCGCGCTGGCGCAGTGGCGCGAGGTGGCGGCCCTGCATCCCGACAATCCCGAGGTGCACGTGCACGTGCGCGACCTTGAGGCGCGCATCCACGATCACGCCATCGAGAGCCAGATCGAGCGTGGCCATCAGTTGCGCCGGGTGCGCTGCTTCTGGCGCGCCATGCGCTGCTACCGCCAGGCCATGCGCACCATGGCCAGCGACGATCCCCGCGCCGAACGCCTGGGCGAGATCCTCGCCAACACCGCGCGCAGCCATCAGATGATCACCCTGATCTACGCCGGCGCCGCCGCCTTCACCCTGGTCTTCGGCTTCTGGGTGGCCAAGCCGTGGGTCGACCTGCGCTCGTTCCGCCGCCAGGTCGCCGAGGCCGGAGCCCTGCTCGGCGAGGCCGGCCGCGTCGATGTCGCCACCCTGGGTCTGGCCGACGGCCTGTTCACCGGGCTGGAACAGGACGCCGGCCGCTTTTCCGGCACCTTCGCGCGCCGCGCCCAGCTTGACCTGCTCGACGCCAAGGGCGCGCTGATCCTCGCCCGGCAGCGCGTCGCCGAGCGCGAGCTGGCGGCGGTGGCCGCGCTGCTCGACCAGGGCGGCCTGGCCGAGGCGGAGCAGAAGCTGATCGCCTATCGCACCACCGTCGGCGTCGGGGTGTTCAGCGCCCGCCTCCAGGAGCTGTCCGCGCGCGCCCTGGCGCTGCGTGCGCGCCAGGCCGCCGTCGCCCAGGATGCCAAGGCGGCGCCAGCGGCGCTGGCCACGGCCAAGGAGCACGAGGCCGCCGGCCGCCTCGGCGCCGCTCTGGCCGGCTATCGGTCGGTGGTCGAGGTGGCCGCGGTCGCCGTCGCGGCGCGTGAAGGGATCGCCCGGCTGATCGAGCAGGAGAAACGCTTCACCGCCGACTGGATGGCGCTCAAGGAGCTCGCGGTCGGTGATGTCAACAAGGCCAGCGAGCGTCACGGCGGCATCGCCACGGCCGCGGCCACGTGGGGCCTGATTGATGAGTACACCGCTCTGGGCAGGGATCTGGCGCGGCGCTCGGCTGCGGCCAAGGCGGAATGGCCGGCGGCCGATCGCGGTGGCGAGCTCGGCGTCCTGCGCGATTTCATCAAGCGTCATCCCGGCACCGCCGAAGCGGTGCAGGCGCGCAACCGGCTCGCCCAGGTCGAGAACCAGACCAAGACCCGCGACCAGGCCCTGGTCAGCCACCGCGACCTGCTCGCCCGCGGCGAACACGAACTCGCCTTCCAATCGGGCAAAGGGCTGCTGCGCAATTTCGCCGGCCGACTCGCGGTCGGGGACGTGCTGCTGCCGCTGGTGGTGACCTCGACCACTCCGGGCGCCAGGCTGCTGGTCGATGGGGTCGAGCGCGGCGTGCTTCCGCAGACCGTGGTCTACGACGCGCAGCGGCCGCTGCTGCTGGAGGTCCGCGCTGCCGGCTATCGCGCCGCCACGCGTTCGGGAGCCGACCTGGTCAGCGACTGGCGTTGGCAGCCGGCCCTGCTGCGCGAGGCGCGCTGGCTGGTGAAGCCGGGCCAGCCTGCCGCCCAGCCGATCAGCCACGTCCAGACCCTGTCCGACGGCGGCGTGCTGGCCATGGTCGGCGAACAGGCGGTGCGCTTCGATGCCGCCGGTCGTGAACGTTGGCGTCACCGCCTGGTCGCCCCTGGGGAGGGCCTCGTCCGGCTGCCGCCTGCGGCCAGCGAGATCGCTGACGGCCGGCTGATCCTCGCCCACGGCGATCGCGGCGTCGTCGTGATCGGCGGCGATGGCGCGGTGGCCGCCCACCATCCCACCACGGCGGCGCTGGTCGGCCCGCCGGTGGTGTTCGTCAACCAGCTGCTGGGAGCGCAGCCGCGCTTGGCGGTGGCCGCACCGGGCCTGGCCAGCGGTCCGTTCTCCGGCCCGCTGTCCGCACGGCCGGCAGCGGGGACGGCGGTGGCCGGCCCCCTGGTGCTGCGCACGGATCTCGACTGCGCGCTGCTGGTCGCCACCGTCGATGGCCACCTGGTCGCGGTCGAGGACGGCGGCGGTGGTCGGCAGTTGTGGCGGGCCGATGTCACCGCCCATCAGATCGGTGCCCTGGTGGCCACCGGCGACGGGGGGGTGCTGGCGGTGGTCGACGGCAACCGCCTCGAATGCTGGGACGCCACCCCGGCCGCCGGTCGTCGGCGCTGGGTCGCCCGGCTGAGCGCCGATGCGGTCGGCGCCAGCCTGGTCACCGCCGGCGAAGTCTGGGTGGCGGCGGGTCCGGCGATCGTGCGCCGGCGGCTGGACGGCACGGAACTGCCCCCCCTGGCCCTGCCCTCGCCGGCGGGTTGCGCGGTGGGGGGGGCTGGCGACCTGGCAGCGGCCGGATGCCTCGGGGGCGAATTGGTGGTATTCAAGAAGGGCGTTTTCGCCTGGGTGACGCCCACCCCGGCCCCGGTCACCGCAGTGGCGGTGGCCAACGGACTGGTGGTGGCGGGTTGCTCGGATGGCTCTTTGCTGGTCTTCGCCCCGTGATGCCACCGCAGTCCTGACCGGTGGCACGTCTCCTGTCCCCCGGCAGCATGCCGCACTGACCCCGAGTCGTCCCCGATGCTCAACCTTGCCCTTGTCGAACAGTTCCTGCTCAGCAGCCGCCATCAGCGCGCCGGCGTCCTGTCGGTGGTCAGCGGCGGACTGGTCCGGCGCTTCTGCTTCGTCGCTGGCGAATTGCAGATGCTCGACCTCGGCGAGGACAAGGAACAGTTGCTGCTCAAAAAGTGCCTCGACTACCACAAGATCGGCAAGGAGATCCAGCAGCCGCTGCTCCAGTCGCCACCGCCGGGCGGAGTGGTCGAGACCCTGCGCCGGCGCCAACTGGTGTCCGACCGCGAGTTCGAGCACCTCGCCCAGGTCATGGTCGAGGACGTGCTCAGCCAGGTGCTGACCAGCCCGGCCGAGAGCATCGAATTCGCGAGCGACCAGGGCGCCGAGACCTTCGATCTCGAGACCACGGCGGTGCGCCTGAAGATCCAGACCCCGGTGCTGCTCAAGATGGTCGAGAACCGCGTGCGCGACGCCGCCGCGGCGTTGCAGGAGGTGGGCGGGTTCGACAGCGTCTTCGTGCTCGCCGAAGGCTCGGCCCACGCCGAGGAGCTCGATGACTTCCAGCGCCACCTGCTCGGCTTCATCGATGGCCGGCGCAGCGTCGAGGACGTCGCCATCGCCTTCCGCGAGAGCAACGCGGCCATGGCCGCCGCCCTGGCCGGCATGTCGCGGCACGGCTTCATCCGCCGCGATCCGGCCGCCACCGCCCGGCGTGCCGGGGCTGCCAGCGCCGCCCGCGTGGCCGGCACCGCCCGGGTGGGCACCGCCCGCGTGGCCGGCACCGCCCGGGTGGGCACCGCCCGCGTAGCCAGCGCCCGTCATGTCGCCGCCACCCATATCGCCGGCAGTCCGAGCGGCGCAGCGGTGGTGCTGCCGGCGTCGAGCGCGCGTCCGACGCTCGTCAGCGGATCGGCTCCCGGTCGCGCTGCGGTCACGGCGCCGGTGCCACCGTCCGCCGTCCGCCGTTACGCCGAGACCACGCCGCCGGGGCCGGAGACGCCGGCCTGGCAGCCACCCGTGCGGCGCTTCAATCCCTATCCGGTGATCGCCCTGGTGGTGGTGATGGGGGTGATCGGCGGCGTGTGGTTCATGATCCGTCAGGATCAGCTGATGACCTCCGCGCTCGATGCGCTCGAACTGCGCCTCGATCAGGCTCTCGTCCTGCGGCGGTGGAACGAAGCGACCATCACCAGCGACGAGGCGGCGCGCAAGGCCGCCGGCACCGCCTCCGCGCAGCGCCGCGCCGACGAGTTGGGCCGCCGGCTGCGCGAGGCGTTGGACCGCGAGGCCGAGGTGATCCGCGGCCTCACCAGCAAACTCGATTTCGCCAACGCCCGGCCGCGCGCCACCGCCCTGCCCGCAGGCGAGGCCGGCAACCGCCTGCGCGCCGACCTCGATCGTGCCGAGGCCGAGTCGCAGCGGCGCAGCGAATCATGCACCGCCCAGGTCCGCCAACTGCTCGCCCAAGGCCGCATCGTCCAGGCCCTGGCGGTGATCGACGCCGCGGCCGGGCGCGAGGGCGAGGCCGCAGCCAGCGACATCGACCGCTGGCGGGTCAAGGGGATCGAGGAGGCGAACGCGCCGGGCAGCAGCCTGGGTGAGCGCCTGGGCGCCGCCGAGCGCGTGCTCGCCGCGCGACCGTCGCCGGCCCAGGCCGAGCAGTGCCGACGAGTGCAGATCGAGGTGCAGCGCGCGCTGGGCAAGCGTCTCGAGGAGATGCGTGCGGTGGCGGCGCTGGCCGAAGCCGGCGATTACGCCGCCGCCGAGGCCGAGATCACACGCATGAAGCTGAATGGTGCGCAGCCCAGCGCCGAGATGGAAAAGGAGGCGCGGACGCTGGTCGCACGCGTGCGCGCCGTGCGCCAGGAACTCGACGCCGCCTACGCCGCCGGCCTGGCCCCGCTGCGCGACCACGCCGACCCCGGCGCTCTCCAGGCGGCGCTCGACGCCGTCGAAGGCGTCCTGGTCAAGCGGCCCAAGGCAGGCAACCGGCCGGCGCTCGACGCCGTGCGTGGCGCCCTGCGCGTGGCGGTGCCGGCCGCCGCCGCCGCCACCGTCGAGGCCGAGACCGAGGCGCTGTCCGGGTTGCTGGTCGGGCCGACCGTGCTCTCCGGCGACCTCGCGGCCGCGGTGAATGGTCGCGTCACCCGCCTGCACGCCCTGATCAGCGACGCCCAGAGCGCACTCGATTACGCGCGCAAACTCGCCCGCGAGAACCTCCTTGCCGATGCGCTCAAGGCCTTCGACGAGATCCAGCGTCGCGGCGAATGGCGGCGCATCGCCGCCGCCTCCGGCTTGGCCACCGAGATCGCGGCGGTGCGTGAACGCAAACTGCGGCAGGACGCGCAGCTCGAACGCTTCCGTGCCACCCTGGCCAAGGGCGACCATGGCGCCGCCTACGCCATGGCGCGCGAGATCGGCCTGAAAACCCTGCCGCTGCTGATCGAGAGCCGGCCGTCCGGAGCCGAGGTGTGGCGATCCGGAACGCGCCTGGGACTCACCCCGCTGGTGCTCGAATTCGCCGCCGTCGACCGTGGCGATCTCGCCCTCGAACTGCGCCTGCCCGGCCATCTGCCGCTGGCGATGCGCGGTGGCGACGCGATCGGCGGTTGGCGGTTGATGGGTTGGCTGCAGCGCCAGCCGGCCGCCACCGCCAGCCTGGCCTTCACCATCACCAACCACCCAGCCGCGGTCGACGGCCGGCTGTGGCTGGCCAGCGGCGCCCAGATCGCCGCCGTCGCCGCCGACGGCACGGTGCAGCGCTTCGCCACCGAGAACAGCGCCGTGGACGTGGGGCGCGCGCTCAGCGAGCCGCTCTACGCCCCGGCCGGCGCCGCCGATGACGGCGTGCTCATCGCCACCCGCGACCGGCTCATCCTGCGCCTGGGCAAGCGCGGCGTCGAACGCCTGCCGGTCGCCGAGCGCAGCGATCGGGCGGTGGCCGCCTACCGCAGCCGCCTGGTGCTCAACCGCCGCTGGCTGGTCATCGCCGGCCTCGATGGTGCTCTCCACGCCAGCGACGATCGCGATCAGTCAGCGCGCTGGGACAGCCCGGCCGGAGCCCCCTTCGCCGCCGACCCGGTGGCGGTCGGCGAGCACGTGCTGACCCTGCGCAGCGACGGCAGCCTGGAATCCTGGCAGGGCGATAACGGCACCCTGGTGCGACGTACGCGCCTGGCCGAGCCCGCGCTGACGGCGTGGGTCACCGCCACCGGCCTTGCCGGCTACTCCGGGAAGACGGCGTGGAGCTGGTCCGGCGGCAGCGACATCGATGTCGTCGCCTTGCCGCGTGAGCCGGTCGCCGGCGGCCCAGGCGTCTTCACCACGCTCGACCGTCACGTCTTCGTCGCCGCCGCCAGTTCGGCCGTCAACGAGTGGCTCGACCTCGGCCAGTACCAGGGCCGGCTGAGCGCCACCCCGGTGCGCTGGCGCGGTCACGCCGTGGTGCCCACCGGCGACACCCTGCAGTTCCTCGGTCCGCAGGCCTTCACCGCCAAGATCGGCGGCGTCTTCCTCACCCCGGTCGAGCTCGGCGATCGCCTGGCCTGCGCCACCGCCAGCGGCGAAGTGGTGATCTACGGGCAGTGATCAGGCCGTTGAGAGGTTGAGAGGTTGAGAGGTTGAGCAGCGCGCGAGGTGAGGCACCGGTCGCAGCGCACGCCGCCACCGACGGTTACGGATCTCACCTCGGCTGCCACTCAGCCACTCAACCTCTCAGCCTCGCAACCGCTCACCTTCCCCGAGTCCCTCGCCCCCGCTCCGGCCTTCAGTAGCCTCCCCCCATGAAGATCACCTTGGCACAGGCAATGGGCACCTGCTTCGGGGTCCAGGACGCCATCGACCTCGCCCTCGATCCGCAGTTCAAGGACCGCCTCACCGTGGTCGGGCAACTGGTGCACAATCCGCAGGTCACCGAGCGCCTGCGCGCCAACGGTGTGCGCATCATCGAACGCCACGAGATCGCGAGCATCAGCTCCGGTTCGGTGATGATCACCGCCCACGGCGCCAGCGATCAGACCAAGCGCGAACTCGAGGCCCGTGGACTGACTGTCTTCGACGCCACCTGTCCGCTGGTCATCCGCCTGCATAAGCTGGCGCGCTTCCTCGAACGCCTGGGCTATTTCCCGGTGGTGATCGGCGAGCGCGAGCACGTCGAGGTACGCGGCGTGGTCGGCAACCTGCGCGCATCGGCGGTGGTGGGATGCGAGGACGATCTGCATCTTCTCGCCGGGCATCCACGCATCGGCGTGGTGAGCCAGACCACCAACCGCTTGGAAAAAGTGCAGCGTCTGGTCGCCGCCATCCGCGCCCTGCCCGGGGTCGAGGACGTGCGCTTCATCGACACCATCTGCGAACCGGTCAAGGAACGTCAGAACGCCATCCACGCCCTGCTCGCCCAGACCATCGACCTGGCCATCGTCATCGGTGGCCGCAACAGCGCCAACACCAGCAAACTCTGCGAATTGTGCCGTGACGCCGGGGTCGAGGCGCACCACATCGAGCGCGCTGGCGAGATCGATCCCGCCTGGTTCGCCGGCCGCCAGCACGTCGGCATCACCGCCGGCACCTCGACCCCGCAGGACGTGATCGAGGAGGTTCACGCCGCCGTGCGGGCGCTGGCTGGGCAACCAGCCTGAACGACCCCGTGCAGGACAGCGCAACCTGAGGCAGACTGTCCCAGGACATCAGTCGTCGGGCTGATGCGAACGGGGTCCATCCCAGAGGGAATGACCATGGAACTCATCCACTGCGTCTATTGCAGCGCATCGACGATCGGCGAGTTCACCCGCGCGGCCCTGGATGCGCTGCTGGAGAAAGCGCGACGGAACAATACGCAACTGGAGGTCACCGGCATGCTGCTCTACCAGAGCGGCTCGTTCATCCAGGTTCTCGAAGGCGACCGCCCGGTGGTCGAGGCGCTGCTGGCGAAGATTGCGACCGACAAGCGGCATGACCGAATCATGAAGATCATCATCGAACCGATCAAAGAACGCGATTTCGGCGCCTGGACGATGGGATTCCCCAAGGTCACCAAGAGCGACATGGCGACGATCCCCGGCCTCAACGACTTCTTCATCCAGGGGAGATCCTACTGCGAACTCGGGGAAGGCCGGGCGCGGACGTTGCTGTCCGCGTTCACCGAGGGGAAATGGCGCACGTCGCTGTCCTGATCACGGTGGCCAGACGCCGGTTGCAAACCCCGATGCTGGCGCCCCCGTCGGGCTGACGCCGAGCAGAGCCGGTGGCCCGCGGCAAGGGCGGCCCCTGCTTGAGCCCGTGCGACGCGTCCTAGCCTTCGGCAATGGTCGATACCGCCGTCGGATCCGCTGCCACCGCCGTCGCCGACGTCTCGGCCGGAACTCCCGCTGACGGCGATCTCGACCTTGGCTACCAGGTCTCCATCGAGGCCTTCTCGGGTCCGCTCGACCTGCTTCTCTATCTGGTCCGCCGCGCCCAGGTCGACGTCACCGACGTGCCGATCGCCGAAATCGCCGACCAGTTCGTCGCCGCGGTCGGTTCGTGGCCGGATCTCGACCTCGATGTCGCTGGTGACTTCATCCTGATGGCGGCGACGCTGCTCGAGATCAAGAGCCGCGCCATCATGCCGCCGGTCGAGGGCGACGAAGGTGCCGGCGACGGCGAGGAAGAGTGGTTCGACCCGCGCGCCGACCTCATCCGCCAGTTGCTCGCCTACCGCCGCTTCAAGGACGCCAGCGGCATCCTCGACCGCCTCGAACACGATCACGCCGGGCGCTGCGCCCGCCAGCTCCACGAGAGCATTCCCGAGGACCCCGACGAGGCCGAGACCTGGTCGCTGGACAACGCCGACCCCTACCTGCTCTTCCGCGCCTGGGAGGGCGTGCTGGCCAAGATCGCTGGACTCGGTCCGCGCACGGTGATCTACGACGACGTGCCGATCGAGGCGCGCATGGCGGCGCTGAGCGCGACCATGCAGGCGACGCGCGAAGCCCGGCTGAGCTGGCTGCTGGAAAGCGTGCCGGCACGCATCCAGCGCGTCGGCCTGCTGGTGGCGATGCTCGAATGCGTGCGCCAGCGCATCGTCGAAGCGCTGCAATACGAGCAGTACGGCGAAGTCTTCCTGCGCTTCCGCGACGAGGTCGAGCGCGCCATCGCCGCCGTCATCCCGCCCGAAGCGGCGACCGATCCCACCAAGCGCCGTCGCCGCCGTCCGCCGCTGGTCACCTGGCAGGCGCCCGCCGGCGCCAGTGTCGATGCCGAGGACGACGTCGAACTGGTGGAGGAAGTCATCGAGACCGACGAACAGCGCTTCGTCCGCGAGTTGAACGAGTCCTGCCGCGTCGACGCCGTGCTCGCCACCGTCGCCGACCTCGAGGCCGGCTTCACCGCCTTCCGCCAGCAGCTCGAGCTCGATCGCGCCAATGCCACCCAGGCTGAAGCGACGCCAGACGCACCCGAGCCGGTCGCCGCCAACGCCGCGGCGGACGGCCCGGCGACGCCGAGCAGCGAGGCGGTCGACCTCGGCCCGCGCTTTACGCCCCTCCCCAACTGATCGCGTCGACCCATGCGGCCAGCAGTCCGCACTGCTTGCCACTTGAACCCCCTGGCGGTCCGGCCTACCGTTCCCGCCCGCCGTACACGGCGCTGTAGCTCAGCGGTTAGAGCGGAGGCTTCATAAGCCTTAGGTCGAAGGTTCGATTCCTTCCAGCGCTATAAGAGGTCGTTTCAAAACCAGGCCCGAGGGCGGGCTGGAGATCGGCGGCCAGATGCCAGGACGACGAAGCGAAGGAATGCTGGAGGCATTTCGAGCGGAGGCGGACGCCGCAGATGGCTGCCGAGATTCGGCCAGACTGACAGGCATGGTTTTGAAACGACCTCTAAGCTAAAATCCGGTAAAATCCGGTGAAAGCGATTGGCGATTCAAGGCCAGAACGGCGGGCGAACGGGTCGGGATCAGATTGGGATCAGATTGCAGGGGGTTCGCCCACATCACGTGAGTGATTCGGTTGCGATAGCGAATGAAAGCTCACGGTGAAGGATGGCTGCCTAGTTCGGGCGACGGGTGATCGCAGGCCGTGATGAGACGTAGTGCGACAGGAGCCTGGCGGGTGAGCCGTGCCATGAACAAACGTGAGGAACAACTGGCCGGAGTTGTTAGAAACGGTCGCATGCTGATCCGCATCCCCGCCCTCGTACTCCTCGCGCTCGCCCTCGCCGCCGTCGAGGTACCGGCCACCGTCCTCTACGTCTTCGATGGCGACACGATCCGCGCCAAGTTGGCCAGCGGCGCGGAGGAGATCATCCGCCTCAACTGGATCGACACACCGGAGAGCAAAGACAACGAGCACGGCTCGGCGATGACCGAGGGCAAGTTTGCGACCGCAACGTTGCGAAAGATGCTGCCGATCGGGGCGACCATTCGTCTGTGGGGCCCCGAGCTCATGCTGAATGAGGACATGCACGGCCGGAAGCTCGCGCTGGTCCTCCTCGGCAACGCGGGCGAGGACAGCGCGCAAGAGCGCCAGGTGCGCGGGGGCTGGTCGGTCTATTGGAGAAAATTCGGTGAGGCGCCGGGGCCCTGGCACAAGCGGTTGCTCGCTGCGCAGGCAGCGGCCGAGGAGGCTAAGGTAGGCGCGTGGGCGACGGTGCCGCAGTGGATGCGCGACAAGGGGAACGAGCGGACGGCGCAGCGAAGATAACGCGCGAAGTACCTATGTGCGGCAGATTCATCCGCGACCTCCCTGCCGACCTCCAGACCGCGGCGTTGGTCTTTCTGAAGACCGGCGTGGTCAGCGGCGCGCTCGTCGAGTCGATCATCGGCGCAGGTCCGACCTGGAACGCCGCGCCTACCCAGCGGCATCCGGTTCTCCTGAGCGACGCGGCCGGCGCGCTCGCCGTTGCTCCGCATCGACGGGGCTGGCGGCGGTCGTTCACCAGGCGTTCCTCGTCAACGCCGTGGGCGAGGAGGCGTGTGCCAAGCGCACCTGGCGCGACGCCTTCCGGTCGCGCCGGTGCGTGGTCCCCATGACGGCCTTCCTGGAGTGGACGCCGCGCGAGACGGTCGGCGCCGCGGTGCCGTGGGCGTTCGCTCGCGCGGACCGCCAGCCGTTCGGTATCGCCGCGCTGTGGGAGCGGCCAGAGGTCGACGCCGCCGACGACTGCTTTGTCCTGCTCACGACGCCGGCAAATGAGGCCGTGGGGCACGTCCATCACCGCATGGCCGCGATGCTCACGACCGAAGGCGCCGCAGCCTGGCTCGATCCTGCCACCAACGAGCAACAGGCACGCGAACTGCTGACGCCGTTCCCGGCCGCGGCCATGACCTCGTGGCGCGTCTCGCCGATGGTGAACAACGTGAAGCACAACCGGCGCGAGCTGCTCGATCCGGTGGCCTGACTCCAGGACTTCCGCTGCCGAGGTGCCAGCGTTATCGCTCCAGCGCCGCCACCGTCGATCCGGCGGCCACCTCGGGCGGCGCGAGCGGCGGAGGCCGTGTCCCGCCCAGGACGGCGGCGACCTGGGCGGCAATGCCGGCGAAGGGATAGGCGACGCTGCTCAGCGTCGGATCAAGTGCGGCGATGGTCGGGCTGTGGTCGACGCCGATCACTGAACAGTCGCGCGGTACCGCCCAGCCCGCGAGCTGGGCATGGCTGATGAATGCCAATGCGGAGGGATCGTTATAGCAGAACACCGCGGTGCATCCCGCCGCGCGCACCTGGTGGACGGTGGCGGCGCCGATCTCGCCGGTGATCATCAGGGGTTCGCAGTTGGCTGCGCGCATGGCAGCGGCGTAGCCGGCGCGGCGCTCGTCGATCTTCCAGGAGAGCAGGGATGGAGCGAGGTGAGCGATGCGCCGGTGCCCGCGTTCGAGCAGATGCCGGGTGGCGACGCTGCCGATGGCGTGCTCGTCCGCCACCAGCGAGACGACGTCGCGGCTGCGGTTGGGCAGCAGCAGCGCCAGCACAGGCAGGCGTCCGCTGACGTGCGCGCTGACCGTCAGCGTTTCGGGCGCCAGCAGCATGATCAACGCGCGCGGACGGCGCGCAGCGATCTCCTCGATGGCGGTGGGGAAGTCCTCGTCCGGCGTCGGCCACAGCGACAGGCGGACGTCGAGGGGACGCAGGTGCCGGCCGATCTCTGCGATCAGGTCCATCATGAACGGGATCTGCACGGTCACGTCCGGCATGATCACCGCCGCCATCGAGGAGGTCGACAGTCCCATCAATTCCCGGGCTGCCGGATTGGGGACGTAGCCATGCTGACGGGCCATGGCGAGGATGCGCACGCGGGTGCCCTGGTTGATCCCCGGCCGATCGTGCAGAGCGCGATCGACGGTGCCCTGCGACACCCCGCAGAGCCGCGCCAATTCCAACGACGAGATCATGTGCGGGGCCATGATGCCGCCGTTTGTGGACGCCCGCCACCGGCGAGCGCTGTGGCCCGGGTCACCCTGGTGAGGTGGGCGCGTTCTCAACGGACGCCCCTTGATCAGGTACATCCGTGTAGTTACACGAACCGTCAGGAAGACAGCGATGCCAGGCAGGAGTCGGTGGCGTACGACAGCGATGGTCGCGCTCGCGCTGATGGCGGTGTGGCCGCTGCGCGTGCTCGTTGCCGAGGACGCCGCCGACCACGCCTTCTTCGAGTCCAAGGTGCGTCCGCTGCTGGTCGAGCACTGCCATCGCTGCCATTCCCAGGGCGCCGAGAAGGTGAAGGGCGAACTGCGGGTCGATACGCGGTCGGCCCTGTTGCGCGGTGGCGAGACCGGGCCGGCGGTGGTCCCCGGCCATCCGGAGAAGAGCCTGCTGATCAAGGCGGTCGGTTACACCGATCGCGACTTGCAGATGCCGCCCAAGACCCGTCTGTCGCCGCAGCAGGTGGCCGATCTGACGGAGTGGGTGCGCCGCGGCGCGCCCTGGCCGGCGTCGTCGGTCGCGGCGTCGGCCGCCGTGGACGCACCGGTCGTGGACATGGCCAAGCGCCGTGCGCAGTGGTGGGCCTGGCAGAGCGTGCGTGCCACTCCGCCGCCGGCAGTGGGCGACGCGGTCTGGCCGCGTGGGGACATCGACCGCCACATCCTCGCCGGGCTCGAAGCGAACGGTCTGCGCCCGGCGCCGCCGGCCGATCGTCGCACGCTCATCCGCCGCCTGTACGCCGACCTCGTCGGCCTGCCGCCACCGCCCGACGCGGTCGACGCCTTCCTGGCCGATACCCGACCCGACGCGGTCGAGCGCGTGATCGACGGCCTGCTCGCGGCGCCGGCCTTCGGTGAGCGCTGGGCCCGGCACTGGCTCGATCTGGTGCGTTACGGCGAATCGCGTGGCCATGAATTCGACTACGTCATCCCCAACGCCTGGCAGTACCGCGACTGGGTGGTGCGCGCGCTCAATGCCGACCTGCCGTACGACCGCTTCGTCACCGAGCAGATCGCCGGCGATCTGATCGTCGAGCCGCGCACCCATCCCGTCGATGGCTTCAACGAGTCGGTGATCGGCACCGGTTTCTGGTCGCTCGGCGAGGGGGTGCATTCCCCGGTCGACATCCGCCAGGACCAGGCCGACCGCTTCGACAACATGATCGACGTCGCCGGCAAGACCTTCCTCGGCCTGACCGTGGCCTGCGCGCGCTGCCATGACCACAAGTTCGATGCGATCACCGCCAACGACTACTACGCGCTGTCCGGCTTCCTGGAGAGCAGCAGCTACCGTCTGGTGCGCTTCGACACCCAGTTGCAGCACCGCGCCATCGCGCAGCGCCTGTGGCGCCTGCGTGATGAGCACCGCGCCGGTATCGCGGCCGCATTGGCAGCGTCCTTCCAACCCGGGATCGCCGCTTTGGAGGGGTACCTGCTGGCGGCGCAGGCGGCGGGGCGCGAGGCCGCCGATCCCGCGGCGTTGGCTCGCCTGGCCAGCGCGCGGCGCCTCGATGCCGCCGTGCTCGCGGCCTGGGTGGAACATCTCGCCGAGGCGGCCAAGCGCCCAGCCGATCCCTTCCACCTCTTCGCGAAACCGTCGGACGCCGTCGGTGCCACGCCACCGGCTGTCGAGTCGCCAGCCGATGCGTTGTTGGTCGACTACGCTGCTCCCGGCGACGAGGGCTGGCTGCCCGATGACGTCGCCTTCGGCTCACGTCCGCAGCGCATCGGCGAACTGCGCCTGGGCGACGATCCCACCCGGCCCATCGCCGAGGTGTGCACCCAGGCCGCAGCGGCATTCGATCCGGTCTGGTCAGGCCTGAAGCGCGCCCCAGGTGCGGTGAACGATCCCGTCGGTCTCGATTACGAGCGCGCCGGCCGCACCATCCGCACCCGCACGGTCGCGCTTGAGCACGTTGCCGTGCACGCCCTGATTCGCGGTAGCGGCCGCATCTATGCCGCGGTCAGCCAGCATGCCGTGATCAGCCCGCCGCTGCACGGCGCCCTGATCAAGAAGGTCGATTCGACCACGGGCTGGCAGTGGCACAGCCTCGATCTCGCCGCCTATCGCGGCCTGCGCGCGCACTTTGAATTCACCGCCACCAGCGCGGATTTCGCCGTCGCCCGGGTGGTGCAGGGCAAGCGGCCACCGCTGCCCGCCGGCAACCGGCTGCTGGCGAAGACGCTGGCGGCGGCGAGCGGACCCGCCGCCCTGGCTGGCGCCTATCGCCGGCTGTTCGAGCAGGTCGCGGCCCGGCTGGGAGGCGACCGCATCGGCAGAGGTGAGGACGCCGCCGATGTCGCCGAGCTCGCGGACTGGCTGGTCCGTCACCCCCGCCTGATCGGTGCTGGCGCCGTGCCGCTGGCGGCGGCGCAGCCGTTCCTGGCCGCGCAGGCCGCGCTGATCGCCGGCATCCGACCAGAGTCGCGGCTGGCCATGGCGCTGATGGACGGCAGTGGTGAGGACGCCTACGTGATGAAGCGCGGGCAGTGGCGTAATCGCGGCGAGAGCGCGCCGCGCCGGCTGGTCGCCGCCATCGCCGGCACCGACCAGCCGCGCATCACGCGCGGCAGCGGCCGGCTCGACCTCGCCCGGCGTCTGGTCGATCCCAGCAATCCCTTCATCAGTCGCGTGCTGGTCAATCGTCTGTGGCACCACCTCTTCGGGCGTGGTCTGGTGGCGTCGGTCGACAATTTCGGGGCCCTCGGCGGCGAACCTTCGCATCCCGCTCTGCTCGACCACCTCGCCACCACGTTCATGCGCGATGGCTGGTCGCTGAAACGCGCGCTGCGCGGCATGGTGCTGTCCGCCACCTATCAGATGGCGAGCACCGCCGACCCGGCTGCCGACCAGCGCGATCCCGACAACCGCTGGCTGCACCGCATGGCGGTGCGCCGACTCGATGCTGAGGCGATCCGCGACGCCATCCTGGTGGTTTCGGGTCGGATCGATCCGGCCGTGGGCGGGCCAAGCGTGGCGATCCATCTCACCAGCTTCCTGGACGGGCGCGGGCGTCCGGCCAGCGGGCCGATCGATGGCGCCGGCCGGCGCAGCCTGTACCTGGCGGTACGGCGCAACTTCCTCGATCCGCTGCTCCAGGTCTTCGACGCACCGGCGCCGTTCAACGCCATGGGTCGGCGTTCGGTGTCGAACGTGCCGGCGCAGGCGCTGACCTTGATGAACGACCCCTTCGTGATCGCCTCCGCGCAGCGCTGGGCGCGCAACCTGCTCGCCCAGCCCGGCCTCGACCACCGGCAGCGCGTCATCACGCTTTTCACGAGCGCCTTCGCGCGCCCACCGACCCCAGAGGAACTGGACGCGGTCAATGCCTTCCTGGTCCGTCAGGCGGCGACGCTGGGACTCGATCCCGCGCGCGGCCGCGACAGCGCCGCGGTGTGGGCCGACCTGACGCACGCGCTGATCAACGCCAAGGAATTCATCTTCATCAACTGACCACCCATGCCCAATCCACTCCGCATTTCCCAGTGGTCGCGCCGCGCCGTGCTTGGTCGCGCCGCGCTCGGCTTCGGCGCCGTGGCGCTGCGCGGCCTGCTCGCTGACCGCGCCTTCGCCGACGAGCCCGCGGTCGCCGGCAGCAATCCGCCCCGCCCGCCGCACTTCGCGGCCAAGGCGACCAGCGTCATCTTCCTCTACATGGATGGCGGCGTGTCGCAGATCGACAGTTTCGATCCCAAGCCGCGCGTGCAGAGCGAACACGGCAAGCCGTTCGGCCTCACCGCCGAACCGACGCAGTTCAACAACAACGGCAAGACGCTGGCCAGTCCGTGGGCGTTCAAGCCCTACGGCCGCAGTGGCATCCCGGTCAGCGACCTCTTTCCGCGCATCGGCGCCTGCGCCGACGATCTCGCCGTGGTGCGCTCGCTGACCTCTGATTTTTCCGAGCACACCTCGGCCAATTACTTCCTGCACACCGGCTCCGGACTTCAGGGCCGGCCGAGCATGGGGGCATGGACGTCGTACGGCCTGGGCAGTGCGTGCCGCGACCTGCCCAGCTTCATCGTGCTCAATGGCGGGCTGGTGCCGCCAGGCGGACTCGACTGCTTCGGCAACGGTTTCCTGGCCGCCAACCACCAGGGTTCGCAACTGCGCGCCACCGGCCAGGCGGTGGCCAACATCGCGCGCGGCGAGAAGACCGCCGACGCCCAGTTGGGCAAGTTGGCGCTGGCACGCCAACTTGACCGCGAACTGATGCGTCGCGTCGGCGCCCACGACCAGCTCGAATCGGCGATCGCCAACTACGAGACCGCCTACGCCATGCAGAGCGCGGTGCCGGCGCTGATGGATCTGGCCGCTGAGAGCGCGGCGACGCGCACGCTCTACGGCCTCGACGCTGCTGACGCGCACACCCGCACCTACGCCGCGCAGTGCCTGGTGGCGCGGCGCCTGGTGGAACGCGGCGTGCGTTTCATCGAGTTGACCTGCCCGAAGACCGCCCACGACCGCTGGGACCAGCATTCCGGCCTCAAGCAGGGCCACGAGGACAACGCCCGCGCCGTCGATCAGCCGATCGCCGGCCTGCTCACCGACCTCAAGGCGCGCGGTCTGCTCGCCAGCACCCTGGTGGTGTTCACGGGCGAATTCGGACGCACGCCCTTCGCCCAGGGATCCGACGGCCGCGACCATGATCCCTTCGGTTTCTCGGCGTGGCTGGCCGGCGGCGGCATCAAGGGCGGCACCATCCACGGCGCCACCGACGACTACGGCTACAAGGCGGTCCAGGACAAGGTCGCCATCCATGACCTGCACGCGACCATGCTGCATCTCCTCGGGCTCGACCACAAACGCACCACTTTCCGCTGGGGCGGCCGCGACATGCGCCTGACTGATGTGCATGGCGAGGTCGTCCGGGCGATCCTGGCCTGATCCACCCGCCGAGTCCTTGCCCATGCCGCGTCTCCTCTGGCCCTCCCTGATCCTGACCCTGGCCTGCATAGCGCTCGCCAGCGCGGCCGATCCAGTGGCGATCACCCATGCCTTCCTCGCCACCGGTGCGCGCACGCGCATCGTCGAGCAGGCTCCGGGCGAACGCTCGGGTCGGGTGACCTGGGACTATCCCGCCGCCAGCCGTGAGGGCTGGGTGCTGCCCAACGGCAACCTGCTGCTGGCGCTGGCGAAGAGCGCCGCGCTTCCTGGCGGCGGCGTGGTCGAGGTGACGCGGGACAAGCGCGTGGTGTGGGAGTACCGCGGCACCCAGGACGAAGTTAACAGCGTCCAAAAAACCGCTGCCGGCACCTACGTGCTGACCGAAGCGGGCCGGCAGCCCCGCCTGATCGAGGTCGATGCCGCGGGCCGACCGCTGGTGCAGTTCGCGCTGCAATGCCAAGTCGGCAACGCCCACATGCAGGCGCGCATGGCGCGCAAACTGGCTGACGGCACCTACCTGGTGCCGCATCTCCTCGACTTCGCGGTCAAGCAGTACGACCGCACCGGTGCCGTGCTCGCCGTCATCGACACCACCACACCGGGCGATCCCGGCCGCAAGATCCATAGCTGGCCATTCACCGCCATCCGGCTGGCCGACGGCAACACCCTGGTCGCGCTGACCAATGCCAACGCCGTGGCCGAATTCGCCCCTGACGGCCGGCGCGGGTGGCAGCTCACCAACGCCGACGTGGGCGGCATCATCCACGACGCCTGCGGTGTGCAGCGCCTGCCCAACGGCAATACCGTGATCGCCAGCTACGCCGCGCGCGGCGACCAGCCCCGCCTGTTCGAGGTCACGCCGGACAAGCGCGTGATCTGGACCTGCATCCCGCCCGACGGCGGCGCCGTGCACCACGTCCATGTCTTCGCCACCGACGGCGTCGCCTTGGCGGAGCCGCCGCTGCGCTGAACTGAACTGAACTGAACTGAACTGAACTGAACCACTGCTTGCGGAAATCCGTGTTCAACGGACGGATTTCGGCCAGCCGGTGTGGGGGTGGGGCGCAGCCGGCGCAAACCCCAGGCGCAACCGCGAGGAGCGCAGCCGAGCCGATATTCAACCCCAGGTTGCGGCTGGGCCGCGCGGCGAGCGTCAATACCGCGCACCTCGGCGCCCCTCACCCTCCCCTTGCCGGCCGCGTCGGCCTCGCATCCTGGGCCGCTCGTCCACGGGGAAGGCATGGCCAACGGCAACCAGGAAGCGGCGAAGACTCCCGAGAGCACGCATCTCGATCCCGCGATCGAGCACTCGATGCTCGTCTTCCGCGAGGTGTGGCACGACCTTGAGCACGGTCGTGGTCGCGCCGAGCTGCGTTTCCCCAAGGAGATCATCTGGCTCAACGGTGCGCCCGGCTCGGGCAAGGGCACCAACACGCCGTTCATCCTGCGCGAACGTTCGATCTCGGCGCCGCCCCTGGTGGTCGCTGATCTGCTCAGCAGCGAAGAGTGCCGGCGCATCAAGGACAGCGGCAATCTGGTCGGCGACCGCGAGGTCATCGGCCTGCTGCTGCTGCGCCTGCTCGATCCCATCTACGTCAACGGCGTGGTGGTCGACGGCTTTCCGCGCACGCGCACCCAGGTCGAATGCCTGAAGCTGTTTTACCAGAAGATGCTCGAGCTGCGCAAAGAGTACTACTCAACGCCACTGGCGGCCTTCTTCCCCAAGCCGGTGTTCCGCATCACCGTGCTCTTCGTCGAGGAGAAGGAGTCGGTCGAGCGCCAGCTCAAGCGCGGCCGCCAGGTGGTCGCCCACAACCAGCGCGTGCGCGAGACCGGCGCCGGCGATCTGCTTGAGGAGCGCGCCACCGACTTCAGCGAAGAGGCCGCGCGCAAGCGCTACCGCATCTTCCGCGAGGCCGCGTACGACGCCCTGCAGAACCTCAAGAAGCACTTCCACTACCACATCATCAACGCCCAGGGCGATCTCGCCGCCGTCGAGAAGAACATCATCCGTGAGTTCCAGTACCAGTCCTCGCTCGAACTCGACGAGGAGACGCTCGATCTGGTCAACCACATCCCGCTGGCCAGCGACATCGTGGTCAATGCCCGGCAGAACCTGGTTCGCCGTCTCGAATCCTATCAGCGCGAACACAACGGCCTGTTCACCCAGGTGATCGACACCATCACGCGCGACTTCATGCCGGTGATCCTCAACCACGCCATCACCGGGCTGGCCAAGATCACCACCGAGAACGACCTGTTCGCCAACCCGTTGGCCATCGCCATGCTCATCGACGTGCTCAATGAACGCGGCTACCGCTCGACCGCCACCGTCGAAGCGCGCGACATCCCGCACCGCCTCGATCCGCGCACGCACGAGATCACCTGCATCCGCCGGCCGCGCTACCGCTTCGAGATCCGCTTCCAGGGCTCGGTCATCCGTCGCGGGCATTGAGAGTCGGCGCGCGCATGGTCGGTGGTGAGCGCCCCGCTTCCGTCATCGTCCTGGGGTGGTCAGCGCACCGCCTGGCGGGCGCGGCGTAGACCCGGCGATGGCGGTCGACATCCATCAGGCCGAAGCGGCGATCCTGTGGCGGGTCACCGGGTTCGGTCGCGAGCGCCACCTGCCCGGGACGCCGTACTGGTGGGACAACCGTGCGCGCGAGCCGGTCGCCACCTGCGTCATCCAGTACACCGTCGCCGGCACGATGAAGCTGCGCGACGGCGACGGCCTGCATGACGTGCCCAGCGGTCACGCCGCTCTGTTCACCTATCGCGAGGACAGCGCCTACGGCCTGACCCCGGAGTGCACCGTCCCCTACGTCTGCGCATGGTTGAACCTGGGCGGCGCCGGCCTGCGCGAGCATTGGGACCTGCTGCGCTCCGCCCGCGGTCCGGTCATCGCCATCGCTGATGAGGCGGTCGCCACCATCCCGCGTCTGATGGCATTGGCCCATCCGCGAGCCGGCACCGACCCGGCACTGATGGCGCAGGCGGTGCATGGCTTCGTCATCGACCTCACCACCAGCGTGCGCCGCACCGTCAGCGCGGCCCAGTCGCCGGTGGAACGGGCGATCGATGAACTGCTGCGCAACCCCACGTATCCGTGGTCGCTCAAGCGCCTTGCTGACCAGTACGGCTGTAGCCGCGAACACTTCACCCGGGTCTTCCGCCGGCGGGTCGGCCAATCGCCGGGAAGCTGGTTGGCGCAGGAGCGCCAACGCCGCGCCCTGCATCTGCTGCGGCACACGAACCTGCCGGTGGCGGTGATCGCCGAACAGTCCGGTTATTCGTCGACCCATACCCTGGCCCGCCAGGTACGCACGCTGACCGGATTCTCGCCGCGCACCCTCCGTCGCCGGACGCAATGATCGTGACGTCCCCGTCGGTCTGGAACGATCGCGGCAGCAGACACCTGCGGGAAATCCCACCGGGACGCACGCCCCTGACCGGCGTACCACCCTCTGCGGCTGTCATGACCGGAGTCCCCATGCGCGCGTTGATCCTGCCTATCCTGCCGATCGTGACTGCGGCCATCCTCGCCTGGCTGCCGGTGGCCATCCTGCCCGCGGTCGAGACGGCCGGCGAGTCGACGGCCACCGCCGCCGATCTCGCCGCCCGCGGCCGTGCCGCCATGCAGGAGTCCAATGTGATGCCGGCGCGCATCGTCGATGCCGCCATCCTGTTCACCCAGTCGCTCAAGCTGTACCAGACCCAGGGCGATCTCGAACAGATCCAGGACCTGCAGGCCAACATCTTCTGGTGCAAGAAGCGCATGAACCTGGTTGAACTCCAGGCCTACCTCGAACAGAAGAATCAGGATGTCCAGGCCAAGGCCGCGCTGGTGCAGGTCGACGCCATCGCCGCCAGCGTGGTGCCCGCGGCCGAGGCCGACGCCTACTTCAAGCGCGCCCAGGAATTCGCCCTCAAGCACCCCGACGACCATTACGCGGTAGCCGTGCGCTTCTACGAGGTCGCCGAGCGTTTCCAGGGCAGCGAGACCAGTCTGAAGGCGCAGCGCCTGAGCCTGGACGCGCAGAGCCGCCACCTCGCCGCCGTGCAGGCCGGCGGTGAGAAGCACCGCGCCACCTTGTTCAGCCGGCCGGCAGCGGTCGCCGCCGGAAGCAGACTGCCGGTGCCCGCAGCCGACGCGCAGCGCAAGGCGGTTGTCCTGCTGAAGGACCTGTACAAGGACGACTACGCCAAGGACCGGCCCAAGCTGCGCCGGGCGTTCGCTCTGCGCCTGGTCGACCTGGCCCAGGCCACCGCCGACGATCCGGTCATGCGCTACGCCGCGCTACGCGAGGCCGGCGAACTCGCGCTGCTGGTGCCCGATCCCACCCTGATGGTCAGCACCATCGACCTCATCGCCGCCCAGTACAGCGGCGTCGATGCGGCCGCCGACAAGCGCGCCTGGCTGCAACGGGTGCGCGGATTGCCGGTGGCCACGGCCATGATCACCCTGCTCGCCAAGCCCGAGGATCCCGTCGCCAATGCCGCTGTCGGCAGGCACTACTGCTTCGAATTGGGGGAATGGGATCTTGGGCTCGCCATGCTCGCCATCGGCGGTGACGCCGAACTGGCGGCCCTGGCCGAGATGGAGATCGACCAGCCGACCGAATCCGCGAACCAGCTCACCCTCGGCGACCATTGGTACGACCTCGCCAAGAAGACCCGCGATACCAGCAAGGACGACATGCTGGCGCGCGCCAACGTCTGGTATGCCAAGGCCGCGCCCACCCTGGTCGGACTGAGCAAGGACCGCATCGCCAAGCGCCAGGCCGAGATCGAGGCCGCCATGCCCAACACCAAACTGGACTGGAGCAACCTCACCGCCCGGCAGTGGGATCAGCTCAAGGGGATCACCCTCCAGGTCCGTGCCGGGGTGGCCAGCCAGGTCGCCAAGGTGGTGCACACCAAGCCGGTGCGCGTGGTGCCGCATCCCACCGACGCCTTCCAGATCCGTGACGCCCTGGGCATCCGCGACGCCACCTGGCAGGGGGCGCCAAGCCGCCAAGTAGTGCGCTTCAAGGGGGCCAATCGCAGGCCGGTCGGGGGCAATGCGCCCAACGACGGCGCCATGACCGTGCAGGTCGGCAAGGGCAAGGAGCACCGCCCGGGCGACGTCATCGCCGAGGACGGCATCCTGGTGATCGACACCCCGCTTCCCAACCGGACCACCGCCAGCGGCGTGATCCGGGTGAAGATCGTCGACGTCGAGGACTGAAGGTGGAATGGCGCGGTGGTGTCACCTGCGCCCGTCTGATCCCGCTAAGTTCACGGCTGGTCAGCAGCTCGGTGGCTTCTACAACCACGGGGCGGAGGCCGACATGACCCAGGAGCTGGTCGACCAGGCGATGAACGAGTATCGCCTCGCGCACATGCTCATGGAGGGCAAGGTCGGCGACGCGGTCGCCGAGGCCATCCCGCATCTGCGCATCGCGGCCGACTGCTGGGCGCAGGCGCTGCGTTCGAAGCAGCAGGCCGACGTCCTCGTCGAGCTCGGCAAGCTGCACCAGCGTTGCAACGACGCCGCTGCCGCGGTGACCGCCTACGAAGAGGCCATGCGCCTCTATGGCGCACTCGGCGAGCGTCAGTCGGTCGCCCATGCCGGCATGCTCGCCGGCACTGCGATCAAGGCGCAGGGCCGGCTCGATCTCGCCCTCGAATACCTCGAACGCGCCCTGGCCATCAATCGCGATGGCGGCGACCTGCGCCATGCCGCGCGCACCCAGCAGGTCATCGCCAGCACGCTGATCGATGCCGGCCGCGGCACCGAGGCGCTGGTGCGACTGGATGAGGCGATGGCGGTGTACGTGCGCTTCAGCCAGCGCACCGAGATCGCCCAGGCGCGTGAACTGCTCGCCGCCGCCCACCATCAGGCCGGCGATCCGGCCAGGGCCGACGAATGCTTCGAAGCGGCGGTGGTCGACCGTCAGAACGTCGGCGACATGCGCGGCGCCACCCGCATCCTCAGCCGCTGGGCCGATCTCCAGCGTCATGGCGGCGAGTACGACACCGCCATGCGGCTGTACAAACGCGCACTCGCCATCCACCAGATGCGCGGTGACCAGGCGATGATCGCCCAGGTGCTCGGCAACATGGGCACTGTGCACGGCCTCAAGGGCGAGCACGACGAGGCGATCAGCCACTACCAGCGTTGTCGCGAACTGAGCGAGACCGCTGGCGAGCGCCCGGCGGTGGCGCAGGCGCTGTTCAACATCGCGTGCATCCACCTCAACCGCGGCGATGAGGGGCTGGCCTTCTCCGGTCTCAACCAGGCGCTCGGACTGTGCGACGAACTCGGCTACCGCTCGCTGGCCGAACGCATCCTCGCGGCCTTGCGCGAGATCTATCTCAACCGCCACGAGCCCGAACTCGCGCGCGCCTGTCTGCAACGCCGCGTCGACCTGCTAGACGCCATGGCTGGCGACCCGGCGCGCCTCCTCGAGGCGCTCGACGAACTGTCCGCGGCCTGCCGTGAGGACGAGGACTGGGACAACGCCGCCGAGTACCAGCGCCGCGCCCTCGCCACCGGGCGCGAACGCATCGCCCCCATCGACCTCGCCTTCCGCCGCCACCAGCTCGGCGCCGTCCATGGCAAGCGCGCCGACTACCCGGCCGCGGTCGAGAACTACCAGCACGCGCTGACGCTCTACAGCGACCTCAAGCAGGACGATCAGCTCGCCCGCACCCTGCGCAGCCTGGCCAACGCCGAATTGCAGATCGGCGCCTCGGCTGATGCACTGGCGCATTTCCAACGCTGCCTCGAACTCGCCGAGCCGAGCGGCGACCCCGGCCTGACCACCGCCGCCCTGGTCGGCATGGGCAACGCCCACGTCCAGCTCGGCGCCGCCGGCGAGGCCAAGTCCGCCTTCGCCCGCGCCGCCGCGCTCAGCGAAGCGCACGGTGACGAACGCGGGACGCAGCTGCTGAGGAAGGCGACGAACTCGCTGTAGGTCCGCAGGTCCCCAGGGCGAAGACGCCAGGTCAACTTGGCCGGCCGGTGCGGCGGTGCGGCGGTGCGGCGGTGCGGTCAGGCCAGCGTTTCGCCGTGGGCAGCTCGCGGGACTCGCAGTCCTGATCGTGGACGATTGGTAACTCAGGCGGGACCCTATCGCTTCGCGATGGGGCGGGCGCCGAGTGGCGGTGGGCGTCTATGATGGCGAAGCCATCCGCCCACGGATGAGGATGCGAAGTCGACGAACCCGAGCCACGACAAAGCCCGTGGGGGCAGTCCCGCAGGGCCGCGGAGGGCGAAGCCCCTGAGCAGGTACGACGAGCGTTCCTGATGCCCAACCGGCCAGCAGGACGAATGCAGGCGCTGGACATCCTGAGCAACACAATCCGCCCATCGGCAGGCGGACAGACACACGCCCGGTGCTGCTGGCACTGACCCTGGCGTGATGATCCAGGCGATGAATGCCGTTGTTTCGACATCCGGACGCGCGTGCAGGCGGAGTCACGGTGCGAGCGTCGCGCGTTCCTGTCTCACATGATTTCCATGCGCACCGCCTTGTTCGTGCTCCTCATCTCCGTCGCTGCAGGTCTGTCTGCGGCGGACAGCGGGACCGACGCGGAGCTGGCTGCCAAGCTGCTGGCATTCACCGGCGGCAAGCGCGTCAAAATCGCCTGGGAGAGCCGTGGACCGCCCAACCAGCTGATGGCCTTCGACACCCAGGATGCCCGCCGCCGGGTGCTGGCCACGCCGAAGAAGAACAATACGCCGGCGATCCTCCGCGATGGCTCCGCGGTGGTCTACAACGTCGATGGCGACATGGGCCCGAAGCGCGTGGGCTGCAACATCATCGACTGGGCGAGCGGTCAGGACCGGCCGCTGCTGCGCGGCAAGGTGTCCTACCTGATGGATGTCTGGCGGGACGAGCAGGCCGGCGTCGATTGGGTCTACGCCAGCGACAGCTTCTGCGTCAATACCGACGAGGCCGGCGCGGACATCCAGGCGGCCTATCGCGGGACCGAGATCCGCCGCTTCCGCGTGGATAAGCCCGAGGTCGGCGAACTGGTCTACAATGCCGGACCGGTCGGGCCGTGGCTGAATCTTTCCGCCGACGGGAAGATGGCCTTCGGCTCCTTCCCCTGGCCCCGTCAAGGGTACCTGAACCTTGAGACCAAGAAGGTCACCTTGGTCGGCGAGGGGTGCGACAGCAGCATGGCGCCCGACAATTCCTACCACGCCTTCCACTGCATCGGCAATCACACCACCGTCGCCTTCTATGACGGCAGCGCCGCCCGGAAGGTGCAGGCGAACCCGAAGGCAGGAGTGGGGCCGACGCGGGAGATCACGGTCAATCACATGACGCCGGGAGAGCGTCCCGAGGTCCTCTTCACGCGCTGGAGCACCCATCCCCGGTACTTCACCCTCAAGGACCGCGAGGAGGATGATGGCTGCCTGTGGATCGGCCGCTTCGATACCAGCTTCACCAAGGTCGAGGCCTGGATCCGGATCACCTCGAAACGCAGCGAGCCCTGCGGCTGGGCGCATGCCTGGATCCAGCCGTAGGCTTGGAGCCCCGCATGCGGCTGTTCCTGCTCGCCCTGCTCACCATCGCCCTGTCCGGCAGCGAGTGGCCGGCGGTACCCGGCGCCGTCTTCGCCAGCCGCACCGCGCATTTCAACGCGCCGGCGGTGGTCTTCGCTGATGACGGCCGACCGCGCGAATTCCTGGAGAGCGTGTGGCGCGACCGCGCCAGGGTTGGGCGGAACTACGAGTGGCTGTGCGATGGTGGATCGTTCCAGTTCCGCGACGGCAACGCCTTCATCGCCACCGCGGTGGCCAGGACCGGCGCCTTCACCATCGAGGCGACGATCACGCCGCTCGAGATCCCCGCAGCCACGACCGGCACGATCATCTCCTACGGCAAGGGGGACCTGGAGCACGTCTCCCTGGTCCAGCAGGGCGCGACCCTCGCCCTGCGCCTCGGCAGCGCGGCGCCGTTGCCCATGACCACGCTCGCCGCCGATGTCAGGGTGCAGGTGGTGGTCGCGTGCGCGGCTGGGGCGTGGAGACTCTTCCGCGATGGTCTGCCCGCCGGTGACGGCATGTTGCCGGCAGTCGCCGCCTGGACCCCGGCAAAACTGACCATCGGAGCGACCGATGCGCGCACCGAGCCATGGCGGGGCCGGGTGGAAGGCGTCGCGCTCTATGCCCGCGCTCTCACTGCCGAGGACGCGGTCCGGCAGGTCGCCGCGACCGTCGCGACCGCCAGAGATGTGCCGCCCACCACCAGCGTGCGTTTCCGCGGGACCCTGATCCAGCAGGCCACGACCCCGGCGACCACCAGACTGGGTACCTACAGCCGGGTGCTCACCGCGAGTGAATACCGCATCACTGGGATGATCGCGGGAAACTACGCCCAGCCGACCATCCGCGTCTTCCACTGGGCAATACTGAATCGCACCCGGCTGCCCCTGGCGGACCGTCAGCCCGGAAGCGAGCACGAGATGACGGTGTCGCCATTTGCGGATCAACCGCATTTGAAAGCGGAACTGCAAGCCAACCTGGACGACGCTGCCGAAGCGCCGCTGTACTACAGCGAGGGCGTCGGCCAGCCGTGAGGCCGCCTGTGTCAGCGTCGGGCCAAGCGGCGCAGGTTCCTGGGGTGCCTGATGTGCGAGTGCGGTCTGCTCCTCACGCGACCAGTTGGACACCGAGCCAACGCCGCAGCGTGGCCCAAATGCCGCGTTGAGGCTCACAGCAACTGCTGCCGCAGTACGGCCAGCGTCTCCCGGTGCCGCTTTTCCACCCGTGCACGCGCGGCGGCAACCTTCGCCTGGGCAGCGACGGGATCGCGGGCCATGGCGAGCACGGTGGCGGCCACGCGCGCGACCTGGGTCTCGTCATCCAGATCGAACAGCCATTCATCGAGGCCGATATCCCGCCACATGAAGCCTTTGCTGGTCTGCTCCTTCCAGCGGCAGACCACGGCCGGAATGCCGTTGCCGATGCACATGATCGGGGAATGCATTTCGCAGCCGAACAGGCCGGCGCTGCGCACGTAGGTGCTGAGCGCCTCGTCGGCCAGCCAAAAGCGTTCGCGCCACACCACCTTGGCCCTGACCTCGGCGGGCAGGGGATCGACCAGCAGTTCCTTGCCGATGGCCATCTGGCTGCGGTCTTCGGGACACACCAGCACCTTCATCGGCGTCTGCTGCACCACGGCGGTGATCGCTGCGCGCAGCGGTGCATGGTCGTGCTCCTGCTTCGCCAGGCTGTACTCGTAGCGGCGTTTGTCCTCTGCCGTCATCTCCTTGCCGTGGATCTTCCAGTACGGCGTGTAGCGCAGGCGCGGGATGCAGCAGAGGAAGCGACCGGGTTCCAGGCCATTGGCGGCGAGGAAGGCATCCGCGGCGGCATCGTCGCGCAGGTCGGTGCCGAAGGCGCCATCGGGACCGAACTCCATCACCGGACAGGTGGCGCCTTTCGCCTTGGCCAGCGCCAGCGACACCGAGTCGCGGAAGTAGGTGAAGCGCGCTCCGTTGATCAGGTCGAGCGTGCTGGGCGGGAAGTCCGACAGGGTGATGCCGAAGATGCCGTATGGTTTTCCGGTCGCCTGCCGCCAGCGGGCAACGTCGTTGGCCGCCACCAGCGAAGGCCCGGAACCGTGCAGCAGGAAATCGCATTCGCTGAGCGCGGCCTTCATCGCTTCGCCGCCCTTGACGATGACCAGCTTGGGAAAGCGACGGCGCAGCAAGGCTTCGACCCCGTCGCCGACGCTCGACGGCCACAGCCGGACTTCGGCCTCGGGCAGATGCTGTTCGAGCAGACGCAGCACGCCCGGGGTGTGGGCGATGTCGCCGATGTTCACCGTCTGCCACGATGAACGCAGCAGGATGCGCCGAGGACGGGCGACCACGGGTGCATCAGCCGCGGTGGCTGCGCCAAGGGCGCCAAGCACGCAGGCGGCAAGGAAGTCGCGACGACGCATTGAGGACTCCTGAGGTCTGCCGATCCGGCAGCCGGTGGCAGGAATGAGGGTACCGGTCGACCCCCGGCCCAGTGCGTCGGCATAGTGGTGGATCCGGTCGCTGTCCTGGCATATTCGGCTGCCATGCCTGCGCTGTCGTTGCCCGAACGTGCGGTCGTCGCCTTCGAACGCGCGAGCGGACTGACGGTGGTCTTCCACGATTTCGCCAGTCCCTTGGGCGCGGCTTTCCGTCCTGAGCGCAGTTGGCACACCGGCACGCTCTGCCGCACGGTCAAGCACGTGCGCTGGAACGCCTGCATGGCCTTCGACGTCGCGCTGGCCCATCGCACCGTGCGTGCTGATCAGCAGGTACGGCTCAAGATCTGCCACGCCGGGATCGTGGAATGGATGGTCGGCATCCATGCCGGCGGGCGCGTCTGCGCCGTGCTGTACGCCGGTCAGCGTCGGGCGGACGGCCTGCTGGCCGGGGCGCTGGTGCCGGCGAGCCGCCAGTCGCCTCACGGCCCGTGGTCGGCACAGGTCGCGGCCCTGCCGGCGGTCGACGACGCGGCAGCGGCGTGGATTGGCGAACTGCTCGCCCAACTCGCGGCGCGACTGTCGGCGTGGTGCGCGGAGCACACGGCGATTCCGGTCTCCACGCCGGCGCCAACCGGAAGGGATCGCCGCGCGCGCATCCAGCGCTTCATCGTTCAGGAACATGCCAAGCCCATCGGCCTGCCGGCGCTGGCGCGTCTGCTTGGCCTCAGCCCGACGCGCGCCGGGCATGTGGTGCAGGAATTGTTCGGGCGACCGTTCCTCGCCCTGCGAGACGAGGCACGCCTGCGTACCGCCGCCGAGATGCTGCGTTCCACCGCCATGCCGTTGACCGCGGTGGCAGCGGCCTGCGGGTTCCGTGACCCTTCACGTTTCCACCGCGTCTTCCGGCGCGTCCACGGGGCGACTCCGGGCGCCTTCCGGCGGTCAGGCGGGACGCCCGCAGAGCCGTGACGGCGAGGGGACGTCGACCAGCCGGTGAGGCGGCGCCGACCTGATGTGGTTCAGCCGGGAAGCGGGACAGCGGTAGCGCCGACGACGGTGACCGTCGGCGCGCGTCACCGGCCCGCGCGCTGACGCGATCCTTAGCAGGCTGCTGAAAAAGCAGCCTGCGGGGGGTTACAGTGGGGCGTCTGCCCCCCTGGATAAAAAGCTCCCTTCGCGTTTCCCGGGGAAAATAGCGACCGCAGGTCGCCCCCGGGGAGCGCGAAGGCAGCAGGCTGATGGAGAACGGAGTTATTCATCAGCCTGCTAGACCGTCGACGTGTGCCAGGGCAGCGGGTGTTCGAGATCGAGCAGTTCCGCCAGACCGACCACCTCGCCGTCGCCGATGCCGGCGATGCGGCCGAGGACGCGATTGCCGGCCTCGTGACGGTCGGGCAGGGCGCCGTCGCTGGCGAGGACGAGTTGACCGTTCTCGGGATGCTCGCCTTCCAGCCAGGGCTGGGCGGCCTGGCCGCGCTGATTCAGCAGGATGGTGGCGATCACCGCCAGGGCCTGGTCATCTTCGTGCAGCGGCACCACCCACACCGGTTCGCCCTTCGCGCGCAACTGGCGCAGCAATTGCATGCCGCGCTGCTTGACCCGGCTGCGCACCGCGGCGGCCTCCTTGAGCGGGGGGCCGTGGCTGGCCAGCTCGGCCAGACCCACCAGGGCGGGGGCGAGAACGGCGGGGGCCTCCTCGGCCGGACGCAGCACCCAGTTGCAACGTTGCAGGATCTCGTCGATCACGGCACCGCGACGTGTTTCGACCGCTTCGACCAGTTCATCGCGCAGGCCGGCGGCCTGGCGGCTGCCCGGCGACGGCAGGTGGCGGGTGGTGGGCAATTGCTTGGGTCCAGCGACCGGGACGTGGTTGGCCGGCCAGCGCGGCAGGCCGTCGACGATGAGCGAGCTGATCGGCATGCCCGATTTGACCAGATCGGCCATGCGCTTGAGCTCGTCGATCTGGTGCGAGCTGTACGAACGGTAGCCGTTCGGCTTGCGCTTCGGGCCGGGCCAGCCGTAGCGCAGCTCCCAGATCCGCAGAACACTCGGGCTCAGGCCGCACAACTTGCTGGCTTCGTTGATGTTGACGGGTTTTTGGTTCATCGTGTCCTCCGCGGCCGCGAGCGCGGCGCACAGCTTCCTGACGCAATCGGTGGGCCTGCGTCTACCGGGGAGAGTCTAACCGAGAAAGCGCGTCCACTCGGCAGGTATTTCGGAGGCGGTCACCGGGACGGGGTTGCCCGGGCCAGGCTGACCCGGTACATGCCAGACCGGACGCCATGGCAGACCTCCTCCTTACCGATCTCGCCACTGAGGCGCGGCGCCTGGCCGCCCTCGGCCTGATGGCCTGCACCGGCGGCAATGTCTCGGTGCGTCTGCCCGGTGCCGACCTGCGCGTCGCGGTGAGCGTCTCCGGCGTCGACAAGGGCCGGCTCGGCGACGCCGACTTCCTGATCGTCGACGGCGATGGCCGCCCGCTGCCCGGTGAGACGCGCAAGCCGTCCGACGAGACCGTCCTGCACCTGGCGATCTACCGTCTCACCGGTTGCGCCAGCGTCTGCCATGGCCATCCGCCCCATGCCGTGGCGCTCAGCCTGACCGGCGGCAACCACCTGCGTTTTGCAGGGATCGAAATGCAGAAGGCTTTCGCCGGGACCACCACCCACGACTGCGTTCGCAACCTGCCCATCGTCGAGAACAGCCAGGACATGGCCGAACTGGCCGCGCGCGTGGTCGCCGGCCGCCACGTCGACGTGCCGGCCGTGCTGGTGCGCGGCCACGGCATCTACGCCTGGGGCCGCAGCGTCGCCGAAGCGGGTCGCCACCTGGAGACGTGCGAATGGCTGGCGCGGGTGGTGTGGTTGATGGCGCGAGGAAGAGGGCGCGTTGACGAGGGGGCGTGACGAGGGCGCGTTGACGAGGGCGCGTTGACGAGGGCGCGCTGACGAGGGCGCGTTGACGAGGGCGCGAAGGGATCGAAGGGCGCGAAGGGCGCGAAGGGGCGTGAGGTGAGAGGCTGGGCACGAATCGCGGACGGGGGCTTCATCTGCTCAATCGGCGGCCATTGGTGCAACCGCTCCCGCAAGTCGCCGACGACGGCGACCGTGCCGGACGACCGGCACGTCCGGCGCGAACGCGCCGGATTGCTGACGCTTTTGGCATGCCGCGTGGCAGGCAATGCGGGGCGGCCCCCGCACCCCCGCGAGGCTGGTCGTTGCACGTCTGCGCGCGCCGAACGATTCATGCCCAGCCTCTGAGGTGAGGGGCCTGTCGGACACGCGCGCCCTTCGCGCCCTTCATGCCCTTCGCGCCCTTCCTGGCCTTCTCCAAGCACCTACCATCCCGCCGCCATGCCTGACGCCGCCAACCCCGATCCGCTCGCCACCGACCTCGCCGCCATCGAGGCGATGCCGCGCAATCAGGTCGGGGCCGCGCTCAAGGCGCTGCGGACGCGCGAGTTGGCGCTGATCGCGGCCGATCTGCACGCCGCCCCCGCCCAGCACAGCGGTCTGGCCATCGCCCAGCGCGTCGCCGCCATGACCGACCAGGTGGTGCGCGCCTTGGCGCGCCGCGCCTTCGTGCGCGTGCCTGCTGAGGAGCGCGACGCCCAGGTCGCGCTGTTCGCGGTCGGTGGCTATGGCCGCACCGAGCAGAACCCGCGCAGCGACCTCGATCTGCTGGTGCTGACCAGCGACAAGCCGCCGGCCTGGGTGCCGCCCGCCAACCAGGAACTGCAAGCGCTGCTGTGGGACGCCGGATTCCAGGTCGGTGCCAGCCTGCGCGCGGTGTCCGAGCTGGAGCGGATGATGCGCGAGGACTTCGTCACCGCGACGGCGGTGATCGAACAGCGGCCGTTGATGGCGACGGAGTGGGCGGTGACGGCGATGGATCGCCTGCTCGACGGCTTCCGCCGCAAACGCTGCCGTGACTTCCTGCGCTTCAAGGTCGAGGAACTCGAGAAGCGCCGCGCCCAGACCGGGGTCAGCGTCTTCCTGATGGAGCCCAACCTGAAGTCGAATCCCGGCTGCCTGCGCGACGTGCAGCTGCTGCGCAATGCCGCCTTCATGGTCCACGGCGTGCGCGACCTGCATGCGCTGGAAGCGCTCGAAGTCATCGCCCGCGCCGACCTCGAACAGGTCGAGGTGGCCAACGACTACCTGCTGCGCCTGCGCTCGCTGCTGCACTTCCACCATGGCCGCAAGCAGGATGTCTTCCAACTGCCCGACCAGTTGCGGGTGGCGCAGCAGTTCGGCTACCAGGACGTCAGCGAGCTGCGCGCCGTCGAGCACTTCATGAAGCAGCACTACGCGCTGGTGCTGCACGTCCACCAGTCGGTCGAACTGGTGATCAGCCGCCTGCACGCGCGCGGTCATCTCGGGCGCAAGCCCATCCTGGTGCTCAGCCGGCGCACCCTCGACCGTGATTTCGTCTCGGTCGAACGCCGCGTCTACCTCGCGCACCACGATTTCTGGGACCTGCCCGATGCCGGCGCCCGGCTGCTGCGCATGTGCCGGTTGGCGCAGAGCCGCGACATGCGCATCAGCCTGGAGCTGCAACGCGCCATCCGTGAGCACCTGCACGTGGTCACCGACGCCGTGCGTCACGACCGCGGCCTGGGCCGCACCTTCCTGGCCATCCTCGGCGATGTCGGCCGGGCACGTCCGATCCTCTCCGACATGCACCGCTGCGGCCTGCTCGGCGCCTTCCTGCCCGAGTTCGGAAACCTGACCTGCCACATGCAGTTCGACAGCTACCACCAGTACACCGTCGACGAGCACACCCTGATCGCGGTCGGCAACCTCGACGCGGTCGCCCGCGGCGAGGCTCCCGGGCTGCCCGGCATGGATCGCCTCTTCCCGGCGGTCGAGCGCAAGGATCTGCTGGTGCTCGGTCTGCTGCTGCACGACATGGGCAAGTACATGGGCCGTGGCCACGTTGCGCGCGGCGCGCTGATGGTGGCGCCGGTGGCGCAGCGGCTCGGCCTCGATCAGGGCGAGGAGGAACTGGTCTACTTCCTGGTCGAACGCCATGTCGCGCTGTCCGACGCCAGCCGCATGCGCGACTTCCGCGAGCCCGGCTTCCTCAAGGCCTTCTCCGAGAAGATGGGCAGCCAGCGCCAACTCGATCAACTCTATTGCCTGACCTACGCCGACGCCAAGGCGGTGGGTGAGGGCGTGCTCACCGGTTGGCAGGAGCAGCTTCTGCACGAGATCCACCAGGCGGTCAGCGGTCAACTCGCCGCACTCGCTGGCGCCGTGCCGGCGAGCCCGCACGAGCGCCTGCGTCGCGAACTGGCCGCCAGCGGTTTGTCGGCTGCTGCTGCTGACGGCTGGCTGGCCGACCTTACCGACGGCTACGCCTATCAGGTGCCGGCGGGAGAGGTGGCGCGCCATCACCGCGTGCTCGCCGCAGCGCGCTCCACCGGCGTCGGCCTCGACCACGAGCCGCGCGAGAAGTATGTGCAGGTGATCGCCGCCCTGCCCGATCGCCATGCGCTCTTCGCCGACGTCACCGCCACGCTCACCGGCCACGGTTTCGACATCATCGGCACCCGCACCTGGGTGACCGCCTCCGGTCTGGTGCTCTACGATTTCCGCCTCAGCCACATCGTGCCCGGGCGCTTGACCGAACCGGCGACGTGGACGCGGTTGCAGGCCGATCTGCTGGCGGTCAGCCAAGGCCGCATCGAGTCCGCCACCATGCTGGCACGCCGGCGCAGCATGCTGGTGGCCAGCCGACAGGCCGACAGCGGCTTCAACGATCCGGCGGTGAAGGTCGAGCAGCGTACCAGCGACAACCACACCATCGTCGATATCCACACCAAGGACGAGGCTGGCCTGCTCAGCCGGCTGTGCCGCGCCATCAGCGATCATGGCTGCGACATCGGCTATGCCTGCATCAACACCATGGGTGACGTGGCCGTCGACGTCTTCTACGTCCAGCGCGCCGGTGCCAAGCTCAGCGACGCGGACGCGGAAGGGCTGCGTCAGCACCTGATCGGGTCGTTGCATCTGACCACCGCGGGCGCGGCGGTCAGGGCTTAAGGGTTCAGGGATCAGGTGCGATCGGAGACCCCGGCGAAAGCCTACTCCCGCGCCTTCAGAACCTCGGCGAAGAACCCGTCCATTGCCGCGAAGCTGCGGCGTTCGGCGTCCGCGTCATAGGCCGAACCCTTGCTCGGATCGTTGCCGGCTTCGGGCTTGGTGAAGGAATGCACGGCCGGGCCGTAGACCTCGAAACGCCAGCGCGCCTTGGCGGCGACCATCTCCTGCATGAAGGCGGCGACATCGGCGGGGGGCACGTGCGGATCGCTGCCACCGTGCAGGACCAGCACCGCCGCGTTCAGCGTCGCGGCCTGGGCCGGGGTGGTGGTCTTCAGCCCGCCGTGGAACGACACCACGCCGGCGATCGGTTCGCCAGCGCGCGCCAGGTGCAGGACGACGCTGCCGCCGAAGCAGAAACCGATCGCACCGATGCGTTTGGCGTCGACACCGGGCTGGGCGCGCAACTGGTCGAGCCCGGCACGCGCACGCGCAATCATCAGTGCCGGGTCGGCGTAGAAGGCGCCGGCGCGTTGCTTGGCCTCGGCCGCGCCCTTGGCCACGCTGCCGTACATGTCGAGGGCCACCGCGACATGGCCGCGTTCGGCCAGCTCACGGGCACGCCGTTTGGCGTAGTCGCTGCAGCCCATCCAGTCGTGCACCACCAGCACCCCGGCGAGCGGGCCGGCCGGCGGCGCGGTTGGTCGGAAGACGGCGCCGTGCAGGGCGACCTCGCCGTGGCGGTAGTCGAGATCCTGGGTGGTGACCTCGCCCGCGTGGACGAGGACGGCGCCGGCGATGAGCAGGATGGCGCGCATGCATGACTCCATACGAACGGGGTGGGGATCGCGGCGCGATCCTCGCGTGGCAATGCCGCAGGCAAGCCGCCGGGGTCCGGCGGGCATCACCGGCTGGAACGCCTGGCCGCGTACGCGATAAGCCGCCGCGGGAGGCTTCCCATGATCACCATCCGCCCCGCCGCTGAACGCGGCCGCACCGACATCGGCTGGCTCGATAGCTGGCACACCTTCTCGTTCGGCGACTACCACGATTCCGACCACCAGGCGTTCCGCTCACTGCGCGTGATCAACGACGACCGCATCGCTGGCGGCAGCGGCTTCGGCATGCACGGCCACCGCGACATGGAGATCATCACCTGGCTGCTGGCTGGCACGCTCGAACACCGCGATTCGCTGGGCAATGGCGATGTGCTGCGTCCCGGCGATGTGCAGACGATGAGCGCCGGCACCGGGATCATGCACAGCGAACGCAATCCCTCCGCCGACGAGCCCATCCATCTCCTGCAATGCTGGGTGCTGCCCGACCGTCGCGGCGGAGCGCCGACCTATGCCCAGCGCCACCTGCCGATCGCCGAGCGCCGCGACCGCTGGGCGGTGCTCGCCGCTGGCGGCGACGGCGACGGCGGTCTGCCCATCCGCGCCGACGCGCGCGTGCTGACGACGGTGCTCGCCGCCGGCAAGGAACTCGCCTTCGATCTGCGCCGCGCCCGCCATGCCTGGCTGCACGTGGCCACCGGCGCGGTGGACGTCGCCGGCCACCGTCTGGGTGCGGGCGACGCCGCCGCCATCAGCGACCAGCCCGCGTTCACCGTGGCCGCGACGACCGACAGCGAACTGCTGCTCTTCGATCTGGCGTAGCGGGCGGCTGAACCGCAGCCCGGGGTCCAATCCCGTGCAGGACCGGAGGGGCGATCACCGTCGACGGAGGACGTCTGCCGCCCGCTCCGATGGCTTCACCAGCGCAGGCGGGGTCGTCAGCGCGTGGGCGGCAGCGGCTGCAGGACGAAGAACACCATCCGCCACGGATCGGCCGGATCGCCGAAGATCAGCCGGGCGCGCTCGGGATGGGCGATCAGCCAGTCAATCACGCGTGTCCCCGTGGGTTCCTCGGTCAGCAGCTTGGTGGGACCGACCGCGACGATGGTGCAGCCGGCGGCGACGGCGCGGCGCAGGGCGCGATCGAGGTCGCGGTCGAGGTCGCGGCTGCCATCGATGGCGAGGTAGCGCACCGGACGCCGCAGATCGGGACCGTAGAGCAGCCAGGACTGGTGCGAGCCATGGAAGGCCACCGGCCGGTGGTCGACGCCGCGCAGGGGAGACGCCACGGGCAGGAGCTGCTGGCGCAGGTCGTCACGCAGCGGCCGTACGACGATGACCACCCCGACCACCGCGGCGACCACTGCCAGCCGCCGTGCCCAGCGCCGGCCCGGACACGCAGGAGGGCGCGCCGTCAGCAGGGCCGGCAGGCGCAGGGCAAGGAGCAGGGCGCCGGCCACGAACAATGCCATGAACAATCCGCACAGCGCCCACGGCGTGTGCAGCGGGAAGCGCCACCACCAGACCGCGGCCATGCCGATCACGACAGCGCTGAGCAGCGCCCAGCGCAGCCACCGCCCGGGCGTCGGCATGGTCGCCGCGGCCAGCGCGGCGATGAGACCCCAGATGGCAAAGGTGTAGCGCAACTGCTGCCACAGCCACGGTGTGATCTCGGACTCGTGGGCGTGCTTGGCGCTCCACGGGCCGGCGATGTAGAGCCAGCTCCACGCGGCGGCCAGCACCAGCAGCGTGCGCAGCATCGGCGGACGTTGGCGGAACAGCCGCCCCGGCAGGCCGTGGCTGGCCACGATCAGAACTCCCGCGGCCACCCCGAGGAAGCACAGCACCGCCCAGCCCAGCAGCTTCCAATGCCACCACGAGGCGATCGGGAAGGTGCCGGCGAGACTGGTGCGGGCGATGAAGGCGCGATCGATGATGCCGTCGAACCACACCCGGCCGAGCAGTTCGACGCGCAGGATGCCGAACGGATTGCCGAGCGCCCACCAGTTGCGCAGGTACCAGCCGGCACCGCACAGCACGACCACGGCCACCGCCAGTGCCAGCGCGAGCGGATGCGCCGCGATCCGCCAGTGCAGGCCGACGGTGGCGCGACGTTGCCGCCACGCCGCCACGGCGACCGCCGCGCCCAGCGCCGCCAGCCAGGCCGGGGCCGACAGCTTGCTGCCCAGCGCCAGCCCACCGACGGCGAGCGCCGCCAGCGCCAGCGCGCCACTGCGGCCCGGCACCGCGCTCAGCGCCAGGTACAGGCCGAGCAGCAGGGCGCTGGCGAAGGCGAGATCGACATGGGCCGAGAACAGGTTGGCCACCGTCTGCGGCGCGCTCATCAGCGCCGCTGCGAGCAGGTGGCGCGTCCAGGCTGGTGCGGTCGGCGCCAGCCGCCGCGCCAGTCCGCTGATCGCCAGGCCGAACACCACCCACGCCAGCAGATTGGGCACCAGCACGGCCTGATCGTGGCCAAGCGGCAGCACCGCCAGCAGGTACAGCAGGTTCCAGTTGGTGGGGTACCACAGGATGCCCTGTTCGTAGGTGGCCTTGCCCACCCACTGCTGCTGATGTCCGTGCAGCGAACCGTCCTGAACCCACTCCGCCACCAGCGGCAGTTGATACATCAGCGAGTCGTAGTTCTCGGTGGGGATGGAGATCAGCGCGATGGCTGCGACCGCCACCATAGCGATGCCGGCCGCCATCAGCAGCCGCTGCGACCAGCCGCCATCGCCGGCCAGGCGCGCGCGCAGGGCGCGGTCGAGCTCGCTGCTCCAGGCCGCGACCGCTGCGCGCCGGCGCCAGGCCACCACCAGGCCGACCGCGGCGACTGCTGCCTCACCCAGCAGCAGCGGCGTCAAGGCGAACCATCCCGCGCAGCCGAGCAGCATCAGCAGCAGGGTCTGCGTCGCCCACCACCACGCCGCGACGTGCAGCAGGCGGTGCCCGGGCGATCCGGAATCGCTGTCGTCGGCGCTGGCCAGGGCGGCCGCCAACGGCAGCGGTGCGACGAGGACGGCGATGAGGGCGGCGATGCCCAGCAGGTCGGCGATCATGCGCGACGCAGGACGGCGAGGTCATGGCCGTACCACCAGCGGTTCATGCGTTCGCGGCGCACCGCGACCAGCCCGGCGTCGCCGGCCCAGGCCACCACCTGGTCGAGCGCGGTATAGCTGACCCACTGCCGGGCCATGACCAGATCGTGCAGGCGATTGGCCCAGGCGCGCCAGAGCGGACGCGGGGCGATGTCCTTGCACAGCAGCAGGCCGCCAGGAGCGACGCGGTCGGCGGCGCGCGTGATCGTTCCGGCGCGCTCGCCGAGGGGGACGTGATGGAGGACGTCGATCAGCGCCACCACGTCGAAACGGCCATCCGGCCAGGGCGCGGCGACGGCCTGATGGCGGAACTCCAGGCGCGCCGCCTGATCCGCCGGCAGGCCGCCGCGCATGGCTTCGGCGGCAGCGATGGCGCTGGCATCGCTGTCGAAGCCCTGCCCCTGTCCCAACCGCCCGCTGGCGGCGAGCAGGCCGAGGAAGAGCCCGGAACCGCAGCCGACATCGAGCACCGACGCGCCTGCCGGCACCGCGTCGACCAGCACGTCGAATGGACAGATCTCCGGCCGCAGCCCCTGCACGGTCCGCCGTAGTCGCGGCGCCGACGCGTACAGGCGACCGGCCAATTCCAGACATTCGGCGCGGGTCATGGCGCGGCATCCCATCGGACGGCGGGCGGCGGCAAGGGGGAAGGGGGCGGGCAGGGCGCGAAGGGATGCATGCGCACCAGTGGCGTCGCTTTCCAGGCGGCGACCCCGGTCACGGGCGTCCTCCGCTGTGCGCGGCCACTCTGCACCGCCTCACCTCGTCACCCCACCTCGCAACTGGGACCGCGCGCCGCCGGCGCGCATCGAATCACCTCACCTCGTCGGCTTCGCAACCTCTCAACCTCTCAACCTCGCCAACCCCCCGTTACATTCCGCTTACCAAGGCCCACCTCCCCCCACAGTACGCTCCAGCCACCATGCCCCGCCCCGCCATCCTGGTCGTCGAGGACGAGCCCGCGATCCGCGGCGGCGTCTGCGATGCCCTGACCTTCCACGGCATGGCGCCTACCGGGGTCGGCGATGGGCGAGAGGGCCTGCGCCAGGCGGTCAGCGGGCGCTTCGAACTGGTGATGCTCGACGTCATGCTGCCCGGCCTCGACGGCTTCAGCATTCTCCGCGAGCTGCGCAAGGTGCTGCCACGGCAGGCGGTGCTCATGCTCACCGCCAAGGGCGCCGAATCCGATGTCCTCGAAGGGTTCGCCTGCGGCGCCGACGACTACGTCGGCAAGCCGTTCTCGGTCGCCCAGCTCATCGCCCGCGTCGAGGCCCTGCTGCGCCGCGCCGGGCGACCCGAAGCGCCGGCCCAGGCGCCCTTCGCCATCGCCGGCATCCGCATCGATCCGGCCGCGCTCGCCGCCCGGCGCGGCGACGCGGTCGCCGAACTCAACCGCCGCGACGTCCAACTGCTCGCCCTGCTCGCCAGCCGCAGCGATCAGGTGGTCGGTCGCGCCGTCCTGCTCGAAGCGGTGTGGGGCTTCGCGCGCGGTGATGAGATCGAGACCCGCTGCGTCGACATGCATCTGGTCAAGCTGCGCCGCAAACTCGCCGAGGCCTTCGGCGTCGTCGGCGAGCGCCTGATCGAGACCGTGCGCGGTGAGGGCTACCGGGTGCGCGCCGGCCCCGAGGCGGCGGCATGATCGCCTGGCGTCCGGGAAGCCGGCTGCGTCACGGTTCGCTGCGCGGCATCGCGGCGGTGGCCAGCGGCCTGGCCCTGCTGCTGGCGCTTGGTGTCGGCCTGCTGGTGTGGCGGGCGTTGAACGCCATCGCCGGTGAGCGGCAACTGCACCATCAGGTGGTCGCCGAACGCGTCTTCGACGAGATCGAGCGCAAGCTCACCGCCCTGGTCGAACGCGAAGAGGCGCGCACCTTCGCCCAGTACCGCTACTTCTACGTTCCCGAGACCCAGGTCGCCGGTTCAGTCGCGCTGTTCAATTCGCCTCTCGCCGAACCGCCGACCGAGGATTTCGTGCTCGGCCATTTCCAGATCGATCCGGATGGTTCGTTCCAGACCCCATTGCGGCCGCGCAACGAGGAGCTGGCGCGGTTGGCCAACGGCTGGGCGCCGACGCCGCGCCTGACCCAGGTCACCGAAGAGTTGCGGCTGCTCTGCGTCGATCTCGGTCGGGCGCGGGCCGGCGCCGGGGATTCCGATCGTGGGTCGACCGCAGCGCGGCGGCTCGACGGCGTCGCGTGCGCGCCGGTCGGCGACCAGCAGCGCCTGGCGGCACGGCCGGTGGCGGCCAATCAGCCGGTGGAACAGCTGGCGCAGACGGCGCAGAACGAGTCTGACGTCACTGCCAACAAGGCCGGCAACCTGTTGTCCTCGCTCAACACGGGTTCGGCCAACCGCGCCCAGCGCAGCGACAAGCAGGGCAAATCACCGGCGCAGACCGTGTACGGTTTCCAGGAGCCGGGCGCCGACAACACCATCCAGCAGCAGGTGGGAAAAAGCTACGCACAGGAGCTTCCCAGCGTCTTTCCCCGCGCCAGCGCCGGCGATGCCCGCAGCCTGCCCGGCGTCACCGTGGCGCCGCCGGTCCTGGCCGGCGCGGCCCCCGTCGCAGCCAAGCGCGCAGCCGTCGGCGTCCCCGACGCCGTCGCGGTGGATGCGGTGCAGGGGCGTGACCACGACCAGGTCGACGTGTGCATGACCCCGCTGCACGGCTTCGCCGCCGGCCGCGAACGGCTGCTGCTGCACCGCGAGGTGCGCATCGGCAGCGCGCTCTACCGCCAAGGCCTGGCGCTGCGATTGCCCGAACTGTCTGCCCACCTCGCCGAAGGCGTGCTCGATCAGGAGCCGCTGCGCTCGCACGCCGCCCTGCGTTGGGGCGACGTCCCCGATCTGACCACCGGCTTCGCCGCCGGGCAGCAGCGCTTCGCCTTCGACCACGTCTTCGCCGCGCCTTTCCAGGCGCTGCGCGCGACGGTGGTCATCCGCGACCTGCCCGCCGAGGGCGCCACCAGCCGCAATGACGTCCTCGCGCTGCTGGCGGTGCTGGTGGCCACCGCCGGCCTCGGTCTGTTCGCCCTCACGCGCATGGTCACCGTGGTGGTGCACTTCGCGCGCCGGCGCAACGACTTCGTATCGGCGGTGACCCATGAACTGAAGACGCCGCTGACCGCCATCCGCCTGCACGGTGAGATGCTGCGTGACGGCATGGTGGTCGATGAGGCGCGGCGGCAGGACTACTACTGCACCATCACCGCGGAATGCGAACGGCTGTCGCGGCTGGTCAACAACGTGCTCGAACTCGCGCGGCTGGAGAAGGGCGAACGCCACCTGGAGACCCGCATCGGTCCGCTCGCACCGCTGCTGCGCGAACTGGTGGCAGTGGTCGAGCCGCACGCGCGCGCCTGCGGCTTCACCGTCGCGGTCGACCTCGGCGGCGCGGCGCTGGCGGGCGGCGACGATCAGGGTCCGAGCGTGCGCTACGAGCGCGACGCCCTGCTCCAGGTGCTGATCAACCTGGTCGACAACGCGCTCAAGTTCGCCCGCGATGCCACCGACAAGCGCGTGCTGGTGAGCGCGCGCATCGATGGCGACCACGTGCGTCTGTGCGTGCGCGATCACGGCCCGGGCGTGCCGGAGCGGCAACTGACGCGCATCTTCCAGCCCTTCTATCGCGGCGAGCGCGAACTGACCCGCACCACCACCGGCACCGGCATCGGCCTGTCGCTGGTCAAGGGTCTGTGCGAGGCCATGGGCGGCGCCGTGCGCGCGCGCAACCTGATCGCGGGCGGCTTCGAAGTCGAGGTCGCGCTGCGACGCGCCTGACCGCTCGACCGCTGGCGCTGCGCAAACCGCGAATCGCGCTGCGCAGCGCTCCCAGCCATTGCAGCGACCCCCATGGCGGCATCGTTGAGCCGTCCGTGCCACCGCCCGGGAAGGGAGCACCGTGATGCGCGTCGCCTGGTTCCTGCTGCTTCCCGTACTGCTGGCTGGCGGCGAGCCGCCGGCCAGCAGCGCACCGCCGCCGGCGCTCGCCCCCACCGTGCTGGTCTGCACCTGGGTTGGTGGTTCCGGCGATCAGTGGATCCAGGAGGTCGGCTTCGCCGGCGATGGGTCGATCGTCGCGAAGGGCGGCGTCGAGGGCGGTAAAGGCAAGGGCTTCGCCGTCGGCTATTCGGCTGATGGCGCCAAGTGCCTGGGCATCGTCGGCGACGCCAACGTGCCGTCATCCGGTCAGAAGGGCGACCGCTGGGCCAACAGCGGCACCACGGTCAGCGACCCGGCGACGTCCTCGACACTGACCATCGGCTACAAGCAGGTCGCCGGCCTCTTGCAGCAGCCCTACCTGACCTCGTCGCTGGGCTGGAAGTGGTGGGGTTGGACCGAGGCGCAGGCCGGCAGCCTGCGCGCCGACTCGCGCGGCGTGCGCCTGCACGTCATGCCCGGGGGCCGTTTCCTGGCCAAATGCTGGACCGACGGCGGCAACTCGATCCTGATCAAGGACCCGCGCGACCTCGCCAAGCCCAACCCGGCAACCCAGGCGACCACGATCAAGAAGGACGCCGGTGGCAGCGCCTCGATCCTCATTGTCGGCGACGCCCGTACCGGCGAGCCGCTGCACGGCACGTTCATGAAGCACCGTCCGCAGGCCGAGGGCTTCGACACCTGGGGTCGCATCTACATCGCCCAGATGACGCCCACCGGCAAGGACGCCTGGATGCTCGGCGGTGGCGGTTTCTGCATCCTCGACCGCGACCTGATGCGCGCGGAACTCAACGCGTCGGTGGGCTGCGATCAACTCCTCTGCCTGGCGGTGCAGGGCAACCTGCTGGTGCTCGGCGGCGTGATCGGCGAGTCCACGACGGTCAGCGCGGGGGCGTTGAAGGTCAAGAATCCGGCCCAGCCCAAGCCCGGCGGCGGCGCCGACGGATTTCTCATGGTGATCAAGTTGTGGTGACCGGGTTCCGGTGGGCCGGGCGGTCAGCGCCTGATCGCCTCGCCCGCCGGGGCGCGCCCTCGGGCAGAGGCTGGTCAGCTTCCTGGTGGTCAGGCGTCGCGTTAATCGAGCGTTGTTACACAGACCCGGGGCCCCGTCGCGCAGCGATGGGGCGGGCGCCGAGTGGCGGTGGGCGGATAAAATGGGCGAAGCCCATCCGCCCACGGTTTCGGAGCGCAGCGACGAAACCGAGCTGCGACAAAGCCCGCGGGGCAGGCCCGCAGGGCCGCGGGGGCGGAGCCCCTGAGTATTTACCCAGCGTTTACTTCTCGTAGGCGATCGGCTACATGATTCCGTTCCAGGAGCCGCCATGCGAATCGCCAGACTGTCCATCAGCGTGCTCATCGCCGGTTCGACCCTGGCCGCCGGCGAGGACATCGCCGCCACGCCATCGGCCATCGATGCCGTCACCGTCTACCTCGACCGCGCCTGGGTGACGCGCAAGGCCAAGGTGCGCCTGGTGGCCGGCGCCACCGCGCTGCGCTTCGCCGGCCTGCCTGCCGAATTCGATGACGCCTCGTTGCGCGTGGCGTTGTCAGGAGGGGTGCGCCTCGATGGTCTGCTCGCGCGCAGCGTGCTGCTCACCCAGCGCAGCGCCGAGAACGTGCGCGTCTTGGAAAAGGCCATGGCTGCGGCCGATGCCAACGTGCAGGAGCAGCGCGACCTGGTCGGCGTGCTCGACAAGGCCTTCGCCTTCCTCAACGGCGTCGAGGTCAGCCGCGGCGACAAGCTGTCCAAGGAACTCGGCCGCGTCGATGGCAAGGGCCCCGAGGTGGCCGACTACAAGGCGGTGCTCGGCTTCCTGGTCGACGAACGCCTCGCGCTCGCCGGCCGTCTGCGTCAGGCCCGCGCCGCGCTCGCGGAACTCGAACCGGTCGCCGCAGCCAAGCGCCACGAGGTGGAGCAGGCCAAGCGCACCAGCAGTCTCGAACAGAAGGAGGTGCTGGCCACGCTCACCGCCAGCGAGGCCGGCGAGGTGGAGATCAGCGTGTCCTACATGCTGCCCGGCGCGCTGTGGTTCCCGACCTATGACCTGCGCGTCGACAGCGAGCGCAAGCACGCACGCCTCGAATACCACGCCATGGTCCAGCAGGCCACCGGCGAGGACTGGTCGAACGTGGCGCTGACCCTGTCGGCGGCGCGGCCGACGGTGGCGGTGCGGGCGCCGAAGCTCGAACCGTGGTTCGTGACGCCCCGCAACCTGGCGATGCTCAATGGCCCCAACGGCACCAGCGCCGGCGCTCTGCGGCAGCTTGCCCAGGCCGAGTCGCAATCCGGCACGTTCGGCGATGACATCCGCATCGACCAGGAGCAGGGCAAGTCCTACAACCCGAGAGACAATCTGCTCTTCCAGTCGCGCAACCGCGCCGCCAGCAATGAGGCCGCGCACAAGAACCTGATCTTCAACGCGGTGCGCATCGAGCGCGTATCGCAGGCCCTGGAGCACCGCACCACGTCATCGGTCTTCCCGGTCGCCGCCCGCGAATCGATCGCCTCCACTGGCAAGCCGCAGCGCGTCGCCATCGTCGAGGGCGATTTCGATCTCGCGCGCAGCTACGTGGCGGTGCCGCGCACCTCGTTGGCCACCTACGTCGTCGCCCAGGCGGTGAACAATCTGAAGCTTCCCATCCTGCCTGGGGAGGCGCGGCTGCACGTCGGCGCCGATCTGGTCGGCACCAGCACGCTCGACTTCGTCGCCCCCAACGAGGCCACCGAGTTCTACCTGGGCAAGGACGAGTCGATCGCGCTGACCCGCGAGATCGACAACAAGAACAGCGGCCGGACCTTCTTCGGCAGCAAGAAGCGGCTGGAGATCGCCTACACGGTGACGGTGAGGAACCATCACGATGCCGCGGTCGACGTCGCCGTGCACGAGGCCCTGCCGGTCTCGCAGGACGAACGCATCCGCATCAAGGTGCAGACACTGGCCCCCAAGCCGGTCGAGAGCGACCGCGGCGTCACCCGCTGGAACCTCACCCTGGCCAAGGGCGAGTCGAAGACGGTGACCTTCGCCTACACCATCGAATATCCCGATGACCTGGTGATCGGCGAGTTCCAGCAGTGGGAGCAGACACTCAAGGCGAAGTGATCTGGCGCGAGCCTGGGACCGCGCGCCGCTGGCGCGCTTCGAGCACGGTCACCGACCACCAGCTATGGCGCCACGTCGATCGCCTGCATCTCCGTCACGATCGCCGACCTCCCGATCCCGATGACATCGTTGTGTCCGGCCAGCACGCTGATCAGGCGCACGCCCGGGTTCGCTGCGGCCAGGTCGCGCCCCATGTACGGCGGGATGAGGCGGTCGGCCTCGCCATGAATGATCGACACCGGCGGCGGCGGTGCGTGCGCGCGCAGCACCGCCAGCGTGCTCAGGTTGTCGTAGCGATGGGTGAGGAAGATGGCGAGGCACCAGCAGGTCACGTGGCGGACCTCGGCGAACATGGTGGTGAACGGCGCCACCAGCACGGCACCGCGCACGGGTTGCGCAGCGGCGAATTGCAGTCCCGTCGCGCAGCCCAGGGAGATGCCGAGCACGGCGGTGCGCCGCGCCAGCGTCTCGGTGCTCACGCCCAAGCGCGTCGCCAGGGCGGTCTGGGCGGCAAGCGCAGCGGCGCGGATGGTGGCCGGCCCGGGGGTGCCGGCATTGGCGCCGTGACCGGGATAGTCGAAGAGCAGGAAGCCGGCGGTGCCCGGATAGGTGGTGACGAACTCCGCCAGGTCGAGGGCCACCCCGCCGTTGCCGCCGAAGGCCATCCACAGGCGCTCGGGCGCGGCGTCGGCCGGGGCGCCGCGCGGGGGGACGTAGAACGCGACCTGCGCTCCCTGATCTGTGGCATAGCGCACGGCGACGCTGCCGGCCGGCAGCCATTGTTCAGGAGTCTCCACCGCCTCCGGCGTGTAGCGGCGCTGGTGATGGATCAGCCGTTCCTGGCAACCGGTGGCGCACAGGGCGAGGGCGACGAGGACGACGAGGACGGCGCGCGCGGGCACGGCGCCAACGTTAGCGGATGCTACGGCACCGACCATGTCGGCATCCCGTTCTGGCCAGGGCGACGAATCCGGGCCATAACCCCCACGGAGCGCCGCCATGGTCAACCACGACGAAGCCACGCCGGTGATCATCTACACCACCAGCGGTTTCCGCATCGACGGTCTGATCGCCCTGCTGCCCGGTTCGCGGCTGACCGACTTTGTGCGCGGTGCACAGGGCTTCATCGCCGTGGCCGAGGTCGCGGTACAGGACCGCGCGGGGAAGCCGCTGTTCCGCGCGCAGTTCCTCGATGTCGCAGTGGCGGCGGTTGAACTGATCCTGCCGACCGCGGGGCTGGTCAGCGCCGGCGCACGCAAGGCGAAGGCGAAGGCGAAGGCGAAGGCGAAGGCGAAGCGCTGAGGTTGGAAAAGCCGCTCGGGTGTGCCGGCTATCTCGCCGGCAGCCAGGTCGCCCAGTTCTTGGCGAACTCGTCGACGTTGGCGGCGCTTACCGGGATGAGCGGGCTGACATCGATGACGGCGGCGGGGTTCACCTTGAGGTGGACCTTGTTGACCAGGTGCTCGACCGACCGGTAGCCCCACTGGTAGCATTGCTGCGCGAGCAGGAGCTGGACGTGCCCGCTGCGCAGGTAGGCGAGTTGCGGCGGCAGGGCGTCGACCGACACGCACTGCACCGTGCCCGGCGCCCATTTCAGCGCGTTGTCGGTGAACAGCGGCCAGCCGCCGACCAGCGCCCAGCCGGTGATGTCGGGGTTGGCCTGCATGACCTGCTCGATGCGCGCCACCGCGTCCTGGGCGGTCTCCTTGTGGTAGTAGACTTCGCGGATGCTGATGCCGGGATGCCGGGCGGCGACGCTGCGCACGCCGGTGACGCGGCGCTGCAGATTCGGTGCGTTCTGATTGCCTGCCAGCACCGCCACCACGCCCTTGCCGCCCATGGCCTTGGCCAGCTCGGTCATCACCTGCTCGCCGCACTGGGCGTCGTCGACGCCGTAGGTGACGAAGCGCTTCGACTTCGGCGCATCGGAATCGAAAGTCGCCACCGGCACCCCGCCAGCGACGGCGCGATCGATGGCGTCGGTCAGCTTGCCGGCGTCGGAGCAGCTCACCGCGATGCCGCGCGCGCCGGACAGCACCAGCTGCTCGATCGCCTCGGCCTGCTTCTGCGCGTCCTCGTCGTTGGGCGTACGCCAGTCGATGGTCACGCTGATGCCGTGCTTGGCCGACAGCACCTTGGCGGCGTCGTTGGCGCCGACGCGGGCGGCCTGGAACACCGGATTGGACTGCGACTTCGCGACCAGGCCGAAGACGTAGGCCTCGCCGGCCGCCAGGGCGGTCGCCAGCAGCGCGACGGTGAACAGGCAGGCGATGCGCTGGGGCATGATGGATCCCTCGGGCAGCGGGATACGCCCCCGGGTCGGACCATGCAACCGCGGCGTCGCCGCGCGCGCCACGGCTGCGCGCACGCCCGTGTCGGCGGATCAGGCCAGACCGTCGCTCTGTCGCAGCGCATGGTCACACGGCGCTGGCGCGTCAATCGTGCGCGAAAAACCGGTGTTTCAGCGGTAGCTTCTGCGGGCCTACGGCGCTCAGACCACCGTCGGCACACGGATGGCGAGCACCCGGCGCAGGTCGGCCGCGGTGACCGGTTTGCTGAGGTAATCGTCCATGCCAGCGGCGAGGCAGGCGGTGCGATCACCGTCGAGGGCGTTGGCGGTGAGCGCCACGATCGGCAGCCGCCCGGCCGCTCCGGCCAGGGCGCGGATCTGCCGGCAGGCGGTGAAGCCGTCGACATCCGGCATCTGACAGTCCATGAGCACCAGATCGAAGGTCTGCGCGGCGCAGGCGGCGACGGCCAGGGCGCCATCGTTGACCACGGTCACCGTGCACCCGATCCGCGCGAGCATCACCGAGATCATCCGCTGGTTGATCGGGTTGTCCTCGGCGACCAGCACCCGCGCCGCGATCGGCGCTGCCGGCAGCGGCGGAGCGGTCGGCGTGCGGTCGGGCGTGTGCAGCGTTGCGGTCAGCGCGGCAAGCAGCGGGGCACGGCGGATCGGACGGATGACTACTGCGGCGGCCAGGTCGGCGGGCAGGGCGCTGCGCCGGGCGACCGGGGTGGTGACGATCAGCGGCGGCAATCCGCTGCCCTGCTGGCGCCAGCCGGCGACGCAGGCCGGCAGGTCGCCGCTGATGGTCTGGGCGATGACCAGGACATCGACCGGTCGATCACGCTGGTGGTGCAGACGGACGGCCACCGCCTCGGCGTCGGCCAGCGCCTCGACGGTCAAGCCGGCCGCGGTCAGGATGCTGACGGTGGCGGCACGCGCGCCGGGATGGGGATCGGCGACGATGACGGTACGGCGCAGCGGAGCAGCATCCGCGTCGACGACGGCCGCGGCTGCGATCGGCAGGGTCAGCGCGAGCGTGAACGTGCTGCCGCGCCCGGCCGCGCTGATCAGCGTGATGTCCCCGTCCATGAGCCGGGCCAGACGGCGGCAGATCACCAGTCCCAGGCCGCTGCCGCCGAAGCGGCGGTTGGTCGCCGAGTCGCCTTGCATGAAGGGCTGGAAGAGGTGGTCCTGGCGGTCGGCGGGGATGCCGACACCGGTGTCGCGCACCGCCAGACGCAGCGTCCAGTGGCCGTCACCCGCGGGGGCGCCGGACAGGCGCACCTCCACCTCGCCGCTGGCGGTGAACTTCACCGCGTTGCCGACCAGGTTGATGGCGATCTGGCGCAGCCGCGCCGGATCGCCGGTGAGCGCGGCGGGCAGGTCGCACGTGGCGTCGACGTAGAGCTCGACGCCCTTGCTCTGGGCAGCGTCGGCGAGCATCGCCGCGGCCTCCTCGGCGAGCACACGCGGATCGAAGGGGGTGCGCTCAAGCACCACCCTGCCGGCTTCCAGCTTCGACAGGTCGAGGATGTCGTTGATCAGGGTGAGCAGAGCGTGGCCGCAGGTGTGGGCGGCCGCCGCCCATTCGCGCTGCTCGGCGGCGAGCGGGGTGCCGAGCAGCAGTTCGGTCATGCCGAGCACGCCATTGAGCGGCGTGCGGATCTCGTGGCTCATGGTGGCGAGGAACTCGGATTTGGTCCGCGTCGCCACCTCGGCGGCATCGCGGGCGCGTTCGAGCGCCTGCCGGCTGAGCACGGTCTCGGTGATGTCCTGGATGGTGCCGCTGAGCGTGTTCGCGCGTCCGTCGCTGCCCAGGCGGGCTCGACCGCGTGACAGCACATGGCGCACGCCACCAGCGGGCAGCAGGATGCGGTGCTCGCACGCGAAGGGCTCGCCGGAGTGCAGCGCGGCGGTGGTGAGCCGGTCCAGGTTCGGCCAATCGTCGGGGTGGATCGCGCGCGCGAAGGCGGCGAAATCAGGTGGACCGGCGCTGGGATCGCGAGCGCAGATGGCGAAGACCTCGGCCGACCAGACGACCACGCCGCTGGACGGGTCGTACGACCACGAGCCGAGCCGGGCGATCTCCTGGGCTTCGACCAGTTGCGCCTGCGAGACGCGCAGAGCGTTCTCGACCAGCCGGCGTTCGCTGAGGTCGGTGTGCGTGCCGACCACCCGGCGCGCGCGTCCATCGGGATCGTGCGCCACCACTCGGCCGCGGTCGAGGATCCACTTCCACGAGCCGTCGTGGCAGCGCACGCGGTGTTCGCAGGTGTAGACCGGGGTCTTACCGGCGAGATGGCGGGCGATCTCGGTCATGACCCGGGCGCGATCGTCGGGATGGATGTGGGCACGCCATTCCGCCACCTGGTCGCCGATCTCCTCAGGCCGATAGCCGAACATGCGCTTCCAGCCGTCGGACAGGAACACCCGGTCGGTGCCCGCGTCCCAGTCCCAGACGCCGTGCCCGGCGCTGTCGAGCGCCACCGACCAGCGCTCCTCGGCGATGCGCAGTCCGTCCTCCAGGCGCTTGCGATCGGTGCGGTCGCGGACCATGCCGACGTAACCGAGCAGCACGCCGTGCTCGACGATCTCCGCCGTGGTCACCGATGTCCACACCTCGCGCCCATCGTGGTGGCGGAAGCGGTGCTCGCTGGTGAACGGCACGTGCGCCCGCGCTGCGCTGTACCAGCGTTCGCTGACCACGGCGCGGTCGTCGGGGTGGACTGCCGTGACCCAGCCGGTGCCGGCGGCCGCGTCGGCCGCGATGCCAGCGATGGCGCACCAGGCCGGGTTCACGTAGGTGCAGTTGCCCACCGGGTCGGTGATGTAGATGCCGACCGGTGACGCCGCCAGGACGGTGCGCAGGCGGGTCTCGCTGAGCTGCAAGCGGTCGGCCAGCGTGCCGGTCTCGCCGAGCAACGTGGCGCTGGACAGCAGCCGCTTGCGGATGTCGAGCTGGCGCTCGGCCTGACGGGCGAGGGCGTGCAGGGCGGCCAGCCGGGGCGCATCCAGTGTGCGCGCATGATGGTCGATCACGCACAGCGTGCCCAGCGGCAGGCCCGACTTCATGTCGTGCAGCGGGATACCGGCGTAGAACACCACCCGCGGTTCGCCATCGACCAGCGGGTTGCCCTGGAAGCGCACATCGGCGGTGGCGTCCTCGACCACCAGCGCCTGGTCGGGGGTGAGGATGGCGTGGGCGCAGAAGGCGAGATCGCGCGGCGTCTGGCTGGCGGCGAGCCCGAACGACGCCTTGAACCATTGGCGATCGGCATCGACCAGGGACAGCAGGGCGATCGGCGTCCCGCACAGCGTCGAGGCCACCTGCACCAGGTCATCGAAGACGGGTTCCGGTGGCGTGTCGAGCAGGGCATGGGCGCGGAGCGCGGACAGGCGACATTGCTCATCGGGATGCAGAGGCGGAGTCAGCATGCCAGGTTCGTCGGTAAGTGTGCCTCACGAATCACCGCTCGGCAAACCGTCGCGCCGGGCGTCGGCCCGCAGTCGACGAGACGAGCGGCCGCTGGCACCGCCCGCACGCCGCTGGGGAGCGTGATTGCCGGCGCGGTCTTGCCGGGTCTACGCCCAGGCGCAGCCTGCCCGGCCATGGGTCTGGCGCGCAAGGTGTTCACGGTCAGCGGTCTGACGCTGGTCAGCCGCGTCCTCGGCCTGGTGCGTGACAGTCTGTTCGCCGGCGCCTTCGGGGCGTCGTCGGCGCTTGGCGCCTTCCTGGTCGCGTTCCAGCTCCCCAACCTCTTCCGGCTGCTCTTCGGCGAGGGTGCGCTCTCCGCCGCCTTCATCCCGCGCTACGTCCAGATCCGCGATCGCGATCCGGCGACGGCCGAACGCTTCGCCGGTCAAGTGCTGTCGCGACTCGCGGTCGGCCTCGGCGTGGTCACCGCGCTGGCGATGGCGGTGGCGGCGGCGCTGATGGCCTGCGCCTCGGGCCAGGTCTCGCTGATCGCCCAACTGTCGATCGCCCAACTGCCGTTCATGCTGTTCATCTGCGTGGCGGCGATCATGGCCGGTGTGCTCAACGGCCGCCGGCGTTTCGCGGTGGCGGCGGCGGCGCCGGTGGTGCTCAATCTGTGGCTGATCTCGACCGCCTGGCTGGGGCCGGAACGCGAAGTGGTGTGGCTGCCCTACGCGGTGTTCGCCGCCGGGCTGTCGCAGGTCGCCATCCTGGCCTGGGATCTGCGCCGCAGCGGCGGCGTGCCACCGTTCAGCCTGGCTTCGTCGCCGGAGGTGGTCGAGCTGCGCCAGGCCATGGGCCCGGTGCTGCTGTCGTCGAGCGTCTACCAGTTCAACGCCTTCCTCGACACGCTGATCATCGCCAGTGTGCTCGGCCCCGAGGTGGTGCCGATCTTCTACTTCGCCAACCGCCTGTTGCAGTTCCCCATGGCCCTGGTCGCGCACGGCGTCGCCACCGTCGCCTATCCCGAACTGGCCAGCCGGGCCGGCGCCGGCTGGGCCGCCACCGGCGTGGGCATGCGCGAGGCCGGCCGGCTGCTCGCCTACCTGCTGCTGCCCGCCGCGGTCGGACTGCTGGTCACCGCCGAGCCGCTGGTGCGCGCCATCTTCCAGAACGGCCGTTTCGACGAGGCGTCGGTGCAGCGCACCGTGCTGGTCACCCAGATGCTGTCGCTGTCACTGCTGCCCATCGCGCTGAGCAAAGTGCAGTTGCGCGCCTTCCACGCCCACCGCGATCAGCGCACGCCGATGATCGTCAGCCTGTGGATGATCGGCCTCAATCTGGCGCTGAATCTCGCCCTGGTGTGGACGCCTCTGCGCGAGGCCGGACTGGCGCTGGCCACCGCCATTTCTGGGTTCGTCGGCTACTTCGTCTATGCCGCCCTGCTGGCGCGACGTGGTGCTGGCGGCCTGCTGGTATGGCGCGCGCTGCTGCGTCCGACGCTGGCCGTGGTGGTCATGGCGGTGGGCGTCGTCGTCCTCCTGCGGCTGTGGCCGCAGCCGCCCGGTGGCGCCTCGGGCGTGGCGGCGCTGCGCCTGGCTGCTGCCGTCGTGCTGGGGATCGCCCTCTATCTGCCCATCGCCGGCCTGGCCTGGCTGCGCGAGGCCAGGCGAAAGCGGCACGGGGCCGGTGCGTCGATCGCCGCCGATGAACTGCCGGGATGACGACGCATCAGCTGACCGTCGTGCAAGACGCAGTCAGCGAGCGTTCGGCTGCCTGTCGTGCTCGGGTGTACGCCAGATGAATGTCGCGTTCACGACGTGTTTTCATCCACTGACGGCAGGGCGGTCCGACTTGTGCTTAGACACCGGGAGACGGTACCTAGCCTGACCGCCCATTGGAGGACTTGCCATGAACCGCACCGTCCGTGATCTGCTGCAGATGAAGTCCTTCGGCGTGGTGGCCATCGACGCCACCGCCTCCGTTTACGAGGCCGCCGAGATGATGCGCGAGCGCAGCATCGGCGCCCTGCTCGTACGCGACAACCGGACCACCGTCGGTCTGATCAGCGAGCGCGATCTCGTCCACCACCTGGCGGCCAACGGCAAGGATGCCCTGACCGCAGCGGTCACCGAGGTGATGACCAGGGATCCGGTGCACGTCGGACTCGACGACACCATCCGCCGCTGCATGGAACTGATGACCGATCGCCGGGTGCGTCACCTGATCGTGCGGTCGGAAGAGCAGCGCGTCGCCGGCCTGGTCTCGATCGGCGATGTGGTCAAGGCGCTCATCGACGATCAGGCCTTCGTCATCGATCAGCTTGAGAACTACATCACCGGCCGCATCGCCGCCGGACGTCCGGCGGCGCCGCTGGCATTGGCGTAGCTCCGGTCGCGGTGGTCGGCGATCGCAATCGGCGCCGGCCGCTCCCAGCGGCGGCAGGCCGATCTCGGCCGCCACCTGCGACACCAGATCATGGCGCTGATGAATCCGGCAGGGGTGGAGCTTCCCCCAGCACTGCCAGCGGTCCCGGTCGCGGCGCCGGAACGGTTTCGCGCCGACGCAGCGCGGCGATCCACGACCGGCCGTAGAGCCGGCGCTCCTCCTCGACAAGTCCCGGCGGCAGCGGCGGCAGGTCCTCACCGCGTTCACCGCGGATGAGCAGGCGGCCGTCGCGCGCCAGGCTGGTGCGGGCCAGAGCGAGCAGTTCGGCCAGGGTCGCGGATTCCTCGCGGTACCACGGGAAGGGCGGATCGGCGAAGACCAGGTCGATGCCGCGCAGCTGCGGCAGCACGCCCTGGAAGGGTCGCGCGTGCAGCTTCCACAGCTGCGCTGCGCCCAGGCCGGCGAGGTTGGCGCGCAGCACCGACTGCGCGTGGCGGCCGGGCTCGATGACATGGGCGAGGCTGGCGCCACGGCTGAGCGCCTCGCAGGCGAACGCGGCCGAGCCGGCGCAGCAGTCGACCACGGTCTGGCCAGTGAGGTCGCCCAGCCAGTCGAACAGCGACTGCTTGACGCGGTCGGGCAGCGGACGCGTGGCCAGGCCGGGTGGAGCGAGCAGGCGGCGTCCAGCGAAGCGTCCGGCGATGATGCGCACCGGTCAGATCCCGCCGGCCGCAGGCCACGGGCACGGCGCGCCGGCGGCAGCATACAGGCAGGCGAGGTCGTCCCAGAAACCCGGATAGGTCTTCGCGACGCAGTCGGGATCGGCGATGGTCACCCCGGGTCGGGCGAGCCCGAGGATGGCGAAGGCCATGGCGATGCGGTGGTCGTCATAGCACTCGACCACGGCCGGACGCAGCGGCCGCGGGTGGATGCGCAGCCAATCGTCGCCGTGCTCGACGCTCTGGCCGAGGCGGCGCAGCTCGCTGACCGTCGCCAGCAGGCGGTCGCACTCTTTGATGCGGATGTTGGCGACGTTGCGGATGGTGGTCGGCCCGTCGCAGAGGGGGGCGAGTGCGGCCAGGGTCATCACGGTGTCCGAGATGTGGTGCATGTCGACGTCGACGCCGCGCGCCCGGCCGGCAGCGCTGATGGTGGTGGCATCGGCGCCGCGTTCGACGTGGGCGCCGATGCTGGCGAGGACAGCGAGGAAGGCGTAGTCGCCCTGCGCCGCGTCGCGGCCCAGTCCGGGCACGGTGATGGTGGCGCCGGTGGCGATGGCGGCGGCAAAGGCATAGCTCGCCGATGAGGCATCGGGCTCGATGGCGTAGACGCGCGCGCGGTAGCCACCAGCGGGCGGCAGCACGCGGAAGCCGGCGGGCGTGGCGTCGATGCGGCCACCGAAGTCGGCGACCATACGCCGGGTGATCTCGACGTAGGGCCGGCTGACCAGTTCGCCCTCGATGACGATGTCGATGGCGCCTTCGGCCAGTCCCGCGGCCAGGATCAGCCCCGACAGGTACTGCGATGAGCGATCGCCGCGCAGGCGCACCTGTCCGCCGGGCAGACGGCCGCCATGCACGGTCAGTGGCGGGCAGCCGGTGGCGCAGTCGATGGCCAGACCGAGCTGGCGCAGGCCGTCGATCTGGTCCTGGATCGGCCGCCGCGCCATGGCCGCATCGCCTGCGAGGGTGACCGCGCCGGGCACCAGGGCGGCGAGGGCGGCGAGGAAGCGCGTACTGGTGCCGCTGTTGCCGAGGAACAGCGCGCGGTCGGGCGCACGCAGGCGCGAGCGGCCGCCGTTGATGACCACGCTTCGCGCGGGGGTGTCCTCCACGTCGATGCCCAGTTCGCCAAGCGCGGCGCGCATGTACCGGGTGTCGTCGCTCGCCAGCGCTCCGGTGAGCGTGCTGCGGCCCTCGGCCAGGGCGGCGAGGACGTAGGCGCGATTGGTGATGCTCTTCGATCCCGGCACCGCCCAGGTGTGGCGGGTGCCGGTCGGCAGGGGGGCGAGGGTGATCGGCGCGCTGGGCACGCGCGGCAGGGTACACCGTCGACCGCCGGGCCAAGGGCTGGCAGCGCGGTGGCGATTCGTGCATCGCCGTCGCATCCGCATGGACAGTCGCTGCGAGCTATCAGCTATCAGCTATCAGCTATCAGCTTGCCTAGGACATCCCGAACAACCCGCGCGCGTTCCCCCCGAAGATCGCCTCCTGATCGGCGGCTGGCACTGCCAGGCGCTCAAGGGCGGCGCGCTGGCCATCGAAGACATCGCGACGCCAGCCGCGTGGGAAGGTCCCCGAATCGGTGCCGAAGAGGATGCGGCGCGGGCCGAAGCAGGCCAAGGCCTGGGCGAGGACTTGGTCGAGGGTGACGCCGCAGGCCGCCATCCAGCCATTGCCGCCGGCAGTGTCGACCAGGACGTTGTCGCAGCTGCGGCCGAGCAGCAGGCACTCGCGCAGCAGCCCGGCGCCGAAGTGCGGCACCACGAAGCTGATTCCGCGCCAGCGCTGGGCGGCGGCGATCAGCGCCAGCGGATCACCGCAGGCGATGTCGGCGCTGCGCGGCAGGCCGAAGCGATCGCGCAGTGGCACCTCGACCACGCCGCACTGCACGATCACGGTGAGATTGCGCTGGTTGGCGTACGCGAGCAGCCACTCCTGGTCGGCGACCAGGTAGCGGTGCAGGGTGGGGAAGAGCACCAGCGCGCGGTAGCCGAGCCGTTCGACCACTTCGGCCACCCGCGCCGGCGCCGTCGCTGGGCGCGGATCGATCACGCAGGCACCGACCATCCGACGGTCGGCGCACGCGATCAGCGCCGCCACCGCCTCGGCCTCGCCGGGATGGCTGGCGATGCACAGCGCGCCACTGACGCCGTTGCGGTCGAGTTCGCGCAGCCACTGCCGGGCATGCGCGGCGGCGTCGGCTGGCGGCAGCGTCAGGCCGACGCGCTCGGCCACGGCCGCCGGAGTCGGCGCCGCGTGGCCGGCGGCTGCCGCTTCACGCGCGAGCAGCGCGAAGAACTCGGCGGTGAAGGCATGGAGATGCGCGTCGATCACGGTGGTGCTCCTGGTCCGCGGCGGCGGTCGTGCGCCGGTCGCGCGCAGTGTCGCAGCATCGTTCACATCGGCGAAGTCAAGGACGCAGCCGGCGCGCAAAGGCGGGCGGGTGGTGCGCAGCAGAGCCTCTCGCACCCGGTCTTGATTCGATGACTTGCCGACTAGTCTCACCGCCCCTTCGACGATCACGCTCGCGCACAGCGTCCGCCGCTCACGGAAAGGTCCCGATGGCCCCGACTGCCCACGCCGCTCTCTGTCATGCCGCTGCCGATGCGCTCGCCGCCGTGCCGGCATCGCGCCGGCCCAAGGTCACGGTCGGCTTCGATGGCTTCGTCGACCACATCATCGCCGTGGTCGCCAAGCGCGAGAGCCCGACGCAGTACGCCGCCATCCCCACCATCGCCGACTTCGGCGGGCGCATCAGCGCCGCCGCCGGCAAGAGCGCCAACTTCGAGCTGGTGATCAAGCAGAGCAAGATCGGCGGCAATGGCCCGATCATGGCCAACGCCCTGTGCAGCTACGACTATCAGGTCACCGCCATCGGCGTGCTCGGTGGTGACAGCATCGATCCGGTGTTCGCCCCCTTGGCCAGCCGCGCCGTGCGCACCATCAGCCTGGGACCGCCGGCGGTCACCGACGCGCTCGAATTCTCCGATGGCAAGCTGATGCTCGGCAAGCTGCTGCCGATGGACGCGGTGACCTACGAACGCCTGCTCGCCAAGCTCGGCGCTGATGGCCTCAAGGCGGCGTTCCATGACGCCGACGGCATCGCCACGGTGAACTGGACGATGTCGCTGGGCATGACCGAGATCTGGAACCGCCTCGCCGATGAGGTGCTGCCGGGCCTGCGCTCCGACCGACCGCGCTGGTTCATCGATCTCGCCGATCCGGCCAAGCGCACCATCAGCGATCTGCAGGCCGCCATCGCCGCCATGAAGAAGCTGCAACGCCACGTCGACGTGGTGCTGGGCATGAACGAGATGGAATGCCGCCAGGTGCTGCACGCGCTCGGTCGCGCCTGGCCGGACGCCAAGGATGACCTGGCGGCCTCGCGCGCCGGCTGCGAGGCGGTCAAGGCGGCCACCGGGCTGTCGATGACCGTCTGTCACATGGTCAAGTCGGCGGCGGTGGCGTGGGACGGCGGGTCAGCGGCGGCCAACGGTTTCTTCGAGCCCAAGCCGAAGATCACCACCGGTGCGGGCGATCACTTCAACGCCGGCTTCTTCGCCGCCGTGCTCGCCGGCATCAGCCCCGATCTCGCCATCCAGATCGGAGCCGCCACCAGCGGCACGTACGTGCGCAGTGCCGTCTCGCCCGCGCGCGCGCAGGTCGCCGCCTTCCTGCGCAGCCAGGCCTGAATCCGGATTTGCCGGCTTGCGTCCGCCTGACGGACTTGCAGCTTCGCCCCCCCACGTGCGCCTCGGAGAGCCCATGACCAACCGCCCAGCATCCCGCTTCCTGCGCCATCGAGGCGCTGCGTCAGGCGGGACACTGGGTGGGGCGGCCGATGCAACCAGCTCACAGCGCTGAGGGCAGCGCGATGGCTCCGCACACCACGAACCTGGCGCAAGCCTGGCCGACGCTGCTGGCGCGGTTGCGCACGCCGGAGAACGAGCAGGGCGTCCGTACCTGGCTCGCCAATCCCAAGGTGCGTCCGTTGGCCATCGACGACGGCGTCCTGGTCATCGAATGTCCGACCGCGCTGTTCCAGTACACCATCCGCGATCGCTACGCTCGTCAGCTCGCCTCCCTGGCCAGCGAGCTGCTCGGCCAGAGCGTGCGCGAGGTGCAGTGCCGCGTCTCGGGTGCGGCACTGCGTGAGCACGAGAAGCAGGTCGGCCTGGCCGCGCAATCCGCGCAGTCCGTCCTGCCCCACGCGTCGGCGGCCAAGCCGGCGCGCGGCTGGGGCCACGGCTTCAAGCTCCTCGATGACTTCGTGGTCGGATCCTGCAACCGCATGGCCTTCGACGCCGTGCATCGCATCATCGACCAGCAGCGTGGGGTGGTGAATCCGCTGTTCCTGCACGGCGCCTCGGGACTGGGCAAGACCCACCTCGAACAGGGCCTGGCCCTGGCCTTCCGCGAGCGCCATCCCAAGGCGAAGGTGCAATACATCCGCTGCGAGCAGTTCACCAACGACTACATCAGCGCCTGCGAGCAGGGTCCGGCCGGCATCCAGGCTTTCCGTGTGCGGATGCGCCATCCCGATCTGCTGCTGATCGACGACATCCATTTCCTCAGCCGCGGCCAGATGGTGAAGACCAAGGAGGAACTGTTCGCCACCTTCAACGAGCTGACCGACCACGGCAAATGGGTGGTGATCACCTCGGACGCGCATCCCGCCGACATCAAGTACCTGGAGGAACGCTTCATCCAACGCTTCGCCGGCGGCCTGGTGGTCGAATTGCAGAAGCCCGACCCCAGCGTGCGTCGCGAGGTGGTCCAGGCCAAGGCGCGCAGCCACGGCATCGACCTCAGCGAGGATGTGGTCGACTACGTGGTCGACCACATCACCGACAACATCCGTGAACTGGAAGGTGCGGTGAACAAGCTCGCCGCCTTCGCCACCAGCTTCCAGCGCCGCATCGACCTTGCGCTCACCCGCCAGGCGCTCGCCGACATCGTCGACCGCGGCGCCGGCGAGCCGCGCCTGAAGCTGATCATGCGCGCGGTGGCCGATCACTACGAACTGACCGTCGATGACCTGATGGGTCGCAGCCGCACCGGCAAACGCGCCATGGCCCGCCATGTCGCCATGTACGTGCTGAAGCATTCCGGCGCCGACACCTACTCGGCGATCGGGGCGTCGTTCCAGGTCAAGAGCCACTCCAGCGTCGCCTACGCCTGCGAACAGGTGGCCAAGTACCGCGCCGAGAACGCGGTGCTCGACCGCTTCGTCAGCGACCTGCTGCTGCGGCTCAAGCGCGCCTGAGCCCGCCGGCTGCGGGAGCGCGGGTCGGCGACCCGCGCTGCACCCGCCAACAAAAAGACCCGGCGCCCGCAAGGGCGCCGGGTTTCCGATATGCCTCCGCTCGTGCCGTATCCAGCAGGCGTTCCCTGAACCGGTGCGTTCAGGTGGGAACCTCCCCGTCCGGGCATGGCCCTTCTGGGAGTATCAGGTCCCCTATATGTGCATGAAAGGCCAGGGGATTGCGGCCAGACCTCGAACACAGCAGAAGCGCGCGCAGCCTACGCCGACGCTCTGGCACCGCCAATGCGAAAACCGTTCACGTCCACGCTGTCGACGCGGCGGCGAAGCCAGGCTTGACGTGGGACCGGAGCGGGTCGGGCGCGGGGCGGAGCCCCTGAGCAATTACCGCGAAACCGTCGGCGGCGGTGTCGCGGTGAGCGTGACGCGATCAGTGGCGCGCACGGCGATCAGCTGTCCGGGGCGGTCGGCAGCGGTGAAGGTGCCCAGGCTCTCCCAGCCGCTGCGCGATCCCGAGACTTGAAGCGTGAGCGTGATCTGACGGCCGGCGCGCACGGGGACGGTGAACGACTCCAATCGTGGGTAGACCTCGGCGCGGAAGAGCTGGTCCTGGCCTGGTCCGTCGCCAGCGAGCACCGCCACCACCGTGGGCTGCACGTCGTAGAAGGGGTCGTAGCCGTAGCCCCAGAAGGCCGGGTACGACCCGGGGCCGAAGTGGCGGTGGCCGTAGTGGCGGTGGCCATTGTGGCCAAAGTGGCCGTAGTGATGGAAGGAGAGGTCATGCACGAACAGCGGCGGCCGCAGATACGGAGCAGGCACGCTCATCCCCGCCACGTAGTCCGGCGAGATCTCGACGGTGAAGGTGACCGGTACGCCGCCGGCATCGCCCTGGGCGCGCGGCGGTGCACCGCAACCGGCCAGGGTCACGGCGACTGCGGCAAGGACGAGGGCGGTACGCATGCCGCCGACGATAGCCGGGCGAGGAAGGCGGCAACGCGCAGGCCGCTCCGGCGAGCGCTCCCACTCACCCGGTAACCCGGTGTCTGCTGCCGGTACCTGGGGAGTGGTGATATCCCTGCATGCCGGGCTGCACCGGCCCGGACAGTGAGTCACGGAGACGCAGCCATGCGCGTGATCTTTGCTCTGATGATCGCCAGTCTTGCCGCTGCCGCCGAGCGGCCGGCTGCGGCCCCGGTCGCCGACGCGGTGACCGACTTCGCTCTCCTGGATCAGCGCGGCAAGAGCGTCCGGCTGCACGCCCAGGCAGATGCCAAGACGGTGGTGATCTACATCCACGGCGTTGGCTGCCCGATCGTGCGCCAGCAGGTGCCGGACCTGAGCAGGCTCGCCGCTGAATACGTCGCCAAAGGCGTGCGCTTCTATGCCCTCAACGCCAATCCGCAGGACGACCGCGCCGCGGTCGTCGCCGAGTGCACCGCCACCGCGCTCGACCTGCCGGTGCTGCTCGATGACAGCCAGCTGATCGCCGAGTCGCTGGCAGTGGTGCGCACGGCCGAGGCCCTGGTCATCCGCACCAAGGATTGGCGCATCGTCTGGCGTGGACCGCTCGACGATCGCGTCGGCTATGGCGCCCAGAAGCCGCAGGCCACGCGCCGATTTCTCGCCGAGGCGCTTGACGCCGTGCTCGCCGGTCAGGCGCCGCCGGCCGACGTCCCGGCCGCTAAGGGTTGCGCCATCGCCTTCACCCAGCCACGCACGGCGCACCAGCCCGATTACGCGCGCGACGTCGCGCCGCTCTTGATCGATCGCTGCGCCGTCTGCCACCGCGAGGGCGGCATCGGGCCGTGGGCGATGCTCGACCACAAGAAGGTGGCGGGCTGGTCGGCAATGATGCGGGAAGTGGTGTTCACCCAGCGCATGCCGCCGTGGCCGGCCGATCCCGCGCACGGCTCCTTTCAGCACGTACGCACGCTGTCGGCGGCGGAACGACGCACGCTGGTGCACTGGGTCGATCACGGCGCCAAGCCCGCCGCCAGCGATCCGCTCGCCGCCCACCGTCCACCCAAACCGCCGGAGTGGCCGCTGGGCACGCCGGATCTGATCATCGACCTGCCGGTGCAGAACGTCCCCGCCACCGGCACCCTGCCGTACCGCACCCCCACCATCGACGTGACCATCGACCGCGACCGCTGGGTGCGCGCCGTCGATCTGCGGCCGTCGAATCCGAAGGCCATGCACCACGCCTTCGCCTTCACCGACGGTGATGAGATCTCGGTGGAGGAACTGCCCGAGGAGGTCGCCACCCGACTCAAGCCCGAGGACATCGAGCGGCTGAAGCAGTTGGCCGAGGCGTTCCGCCGCCGTCCCGGTCAGGGCGGCAACAACGCTGCGGGACGCAATCCCGACCGCGGCCGCAACACCGGTCTGACCAGCTTCTTCGCCACCTACGTGCCCGGACTCGAACCGCGGCCGTTCCCGGCGGGCAGCGGCAAGCTGCTCAAGAAGGGCGCCAAGTTCAGCTTCCAGCTCCACTACACCACCTACGGCGAGGCCACCGTCGACCGCCCGCGTCTGGGGATCTATTTCCACGCCACCCCGCCGGTCCAGGAACTGAAAGTCACCAGCGCCTACAACGTGCGTCTGCAGATCCCGCCGGGCGTGCGCGAATCCCCGACCCAGGCCGTGCGCACCTTCGCCAATGGCGCCACCGTGCATGCGCTGTCCCCGCACATGCACTACCGCGGGTCGTGGATGAAATTCACCGCCGAGTATCCGGACGGCCGCAGCGAGGTGCTGCTGTCGGTGCCGCGCTACGACCTCGACTGGCAGCTCACCTATTCCCTGGCCACCCCCAAGGTGCTGCCACCGGGCGCCAAGGTGGTGGTCACCGGCGCCTTCGACAACTCGTCGACCAACGAGAAGAATCCTGACGCGACCAAAGCCGTGCGCTTCGGCCAGCAGAGCTGGGACGAGATGTTCATCGGGTACGTGGTCTATACCGAGAAGTAGCGGTGGTTCAGTGGGGCGCAGCGGTAGCAGAGCTAGCGCACAGTACGCGCACCGCCGCAGACGAGCGGCGCGGCCAAGTCAGAGGCAGCTAATTTCTCGGACGGGACACTAGGCGCACTCCGGCCAGCGCCTACGCTTCCCGCCCATGCTCGCGCTGGATCAGGTCTGCAAGTCGTTCTACGACCCCGGTCGCGGAGAAGTGAAGGCGGTTGACGGGATCAGCGCCAATCTCGAGCCCGGGGTGGTGGCGCTGGTCGGCGCCAACGGCGCCGGCAAGAGCACGCTGCTGCGCCTGCTCGCCACCCTGCTGGTGCCCGACTCGGGGCGCATCGTCATGGGCGGTGTCGACACCCGTCGCGATCCCGGGGCGCTGCGCGCGCGGCTCGGCTACCTGTCGACCACCACCCGCCTCTACCCACGCTTCAGCGGCGTCGAACTGCTGCGCTATGCCGGTGGCTTCTTCCCGCTGGCGCCGGCCGAACTCGAGCGGCGCATCACCGCCATGGTCGAGACCTTCCGCCTCGGCGACTTCCTCGATCAGCGCATCGCCGGGCTGTCCACCGGCCAGCTCCAGCGGCTGAATCTGGCGCGCACGCTGCTGCCCGATCCGGATCTGCTCATCCTCGATGAGCCCACCACCGGGCTCGACCTGCCCTCGGCGCACGCCCTGGTCGAGGCGGTGCGCGCAGCGCGTCGTCCGGGCCGGCTGATCATCCTCGCCACCCATCTCGTGCCCGAGGTCGAACGCAGCGCCGACCGTCTGCTGGTGCTGCGCCGCGGCCGCCTGGTCTACGACGGCCACCCGTCGCGCCTGGGCAGTGGGGGCACGCTCGAAGCCGCCATCCTCGGCCTGCTGCAGGACAGCGATGCCGCCACCAGCGAGCGCATGGTGGCGGCGGGCGTGCACCGCGCGGTCGGTGGCGACGGCCCCGAGGCCGGGGCATGAATCTGCGCCACGTCTTCCATGTCTTCCGCAAGGACGCTGTCGAACTGCTGCGCGATCGTCGCACGCTGTTCGTCAACGTCCTGTTGCCAGTGCTGATCTATCCGCTCGGCGCGCTGTTCTTCCTGCAGGTGCACCAGCTGGTCGAGGCGCAGAAGAAGGAGCTGCCGCGCATTGCCGTCGTCGATGTCGACGCCGCGGCCTGGTTCAACCGCTCGGCCGGTGACCTGGCCGAGCTGCGCATCGACGAGCCGCGCCAACGCGCGCTGTCCGCCGGCGCGCTGGCCAAGCCGGAAACGCCACGCGTCGAGCTGGTCGTCCTCGATGCCGCCGCCGCTGCCGAACTGCGCGCGCGCTCCGCCGCCGCCGCCGCCGCGCAGCGCGCCGGCGACGCCGCCGAGCCGGGCCCTGATGGCGTCGCCGTCCGCCGCGCCGGCGACGCCGCTCGCGCCGCCCTGCTCGCCGTGCTGCGCCGGCTGCACCTGGCCGCTGCCGTGGTCGGCGAGCCGACCGCGCTGCGCAGCGCCGCCGAGGAACCCCTGCGCGTGGTGGTGGTCAGCGATGACGCCCATCCCGAGTCGCTGGTCATGGACGCCGAGATCGCGGCGGCGCTGGCGCTGTGGCGCCGCGATCTGCAGACCCGTCGCCTCGCCGCCGCGGGCATCAGTCCCGCCGTCCTGCGTCCGCTGTCGTCACTGCCGGTGGACGCCGCGCCGGTCGCCGAATCGGTGCGCGCCAAGCTCGCCGGTGTCATCCCACTGCTGCTGGTGATCATGGCCGCCAGCGGCGCCTTCTTCCCCGCCCTCGATCTCATCGCCGGCGAGCGCGAGCGCGGCACCCTGGAGACGCTGCTGTCCTGGCCGATGGGCCGGCGCGAGATCTTTGTGGGCAAGCTGCTGGTGACCTGCGCAGCGGCGGTGGCCTCGGTGGTGCTCACCCTGGGTTCGCTGGGCGTCACCGTCGCGCTGTTCGGCAGCCGCTTCGCCGGTGGCGGTGGCGGCGAAGGCATGGCGGTGCTGCTGTCGATCGGCGGCGGCACGCTGGCGCTGTGCTTCGCCGCGCTGCTGCCGCTGACCGTCTGCCTGGCGGCGGTGTCGCTGGCCCTGGCCGGCCTCGCCAACAGCAACAAGGAGGCGCAGAACTACCTCACCCCGCTCATCCTGGTGGTGACCATGGCCGCCGGCGTGGCGCTGCTGCCCGGCACGCGGCCGAACCTGGCGCTCGATCTGGTGCCGATCACCGGCCCGGTGCTCGCACTCAAAGAGAGTTTGCGCGCCGGCGGCGTGCCCTGGCTGCACCTGCTGCTGTCGACCGCAGCCAGCGTGGCGGTGGCGGTGGTGGTGGTGGGCTGGGCGGTGCGCCTGCTCGACAGCGAAGCGTTCTGCTACCCGGGACTGGTGCGCGCGGGGTGGGGGCGCTTCCGGCGTTGGGGCACGTCGCCGCCGGCGCCGAGCGGGCTCGAGGCGATGGGGGTCTACGCGGTGGCGGTCGGGTTGTTCTTCGCGGTCAGCCTGGCGCTTGATCCCGGCCAGTGGCAGCCGTCGGCGCTGCGCGACATCGCCGCCGTGGCGGTGCCGCTGGTCGCCTGCCTGCTGCTGCCGGCGCTGCTGCACGCCTGGCTCGGCGCCTATCCGCTGCGCAGTGCGCTCGGCCTGGCCCGGCCACCAGCGGTGGCGTGGGCGCGGGCGGTGTTCTGCATCCCCTTCGCGCTGATCACCAGCGTGGCCATCGATGCCCTGCTCAGGCGGTTGATGGAGAACACCGGCGTCGAACTGCCGCGCGGCCTGGAGGACGGCCTGCGTCAGACCTTCGCCCGCCTGGACGCCGCCGGCGGCATGCCACTGGTCCTGGTGTGCATCGCCGTGCTGCCCGGAATCTGCGAAGAGGTGCTTTGCCGCGGCGCACTGCTGTCCGGCCTGCGCCGCAGCCTGGGCACGACCACGGCGGTGCTGCTGTCGGCGTTCCTGTTCGCGCTGTTGCACGGCTCGCCCTTCCGCTTCGTCCCCCAGTTCACCATCGGCGTGGCGCTCGCCATCCTCGCCGTGCGCAGCGGGTCGATCCTGCCCGGCATGGTCCTGCATGCCGGACATAACGCCCTGGCCGTGCTGCTCGGCGATCGTCACCTGCCCGAGATCCACCCTGGCCTGGCGCTGGGCATCGGCCTGATCGGTCTCGCCGCCGGCATCGGCCTGATCGGGCGGCGGCGGTTGCCGTCGCCCGCCCCGGCGGTAGACACCCGGCCATGAGCAATGTCACCGTGTCCGCCGGCAGCCTCACCCTGGGCTCGCAATCGCTGCCGCTCGATCAGGTCCTCGGTGTCGAGACCAAACCGACCGCGAGCCTGCTGTTCAATGCCTGGTATTTCATCACCGGCTGCTTCGGCCCGATCGCGGCGATGGTGATCTTCACGGTGATGCAGCACCAGCCCGCGCAGATGTGGACGCTGGGTCTGCTCACCGCCGCCGGCCCGTTCATCGCCATCGTCACCGCCCTGCTGATCCGCAAGCCCTGGGGCGTGGTGATCGAGACCCCCACCGCCTACCGCTGCGTCTTCGCCAGCGGCGACAAGGCGCAGGCCGACGCCATCACCGAGCAGATCCGCAAGGCGATCGCGGCTTAGGCTGGGCACGTATCGTCCGACGCGCGCAGGCGGGTTCGACCCAGCCTCGGGGGGCGGGGGGGCGCCCAATGCTGTGAAGCTAAGGCGTCGGACACGGTCGAACGTCAGCCTGGGACCGCGCGCGGCCCGCGCGCATCGTCGCCTTTCCGCTGCGTGAAGGCGCCGTCTGGCGCCTTCACGCAGCGGAGCGAGTCCACGGGGAGCGTTCGGCGGCGTCCGACGCCTTAGCTTCACAGCATTGGGGGGCGCCCCCGCCTGGCCGACCGCGCGACGCGCATGAAGCGTCAGCAATCCGGCGCGTTCCTGCGTTGATGGGCAGGGCCCCATCGACGATGCCCGGCAGGCGGCACGCGCAGACGCGAAGCGTCGAGCATGCTGCCGAGAGGGGCGCCGGACGTGCCGGTCGCCCGGCACGGTCGCCGTCCCTCGGCGACTTGCGAGAGCGGTTCCCGCGCCGCGTCGGCGGGCAGGGCCCCGACGACGCAGCCCGGCAGCATCGACGCGCAGGAGCGCAGCGACGAGCACTGCTGCGAAAGGGCGCGGAGCGCCGAGCATCGATGCGAGAGGGACGGTCGCTCAACCCGGCGCACGTGGCTTCCGTCCGCGATTCGTGCCCTGCCCGATGAATTCGCCCGGACGCTGGCGCACCCGCGCCGTCCCGTTCACGCCAGCGTGCGTTCGACCTCGACCGGCTGTGCGTAATCGATGCCGTCGACCTCGAAGCCGTAGAGATTGCGGAACTCGCGCTTGAAGCTCGCGTAGTCGCTGAGCGTCAGCAGGTTGCCACTGTCGATCTGCTGCCAGCGGCGGTCGACCTCGGCCTGGATGGCGGCGCCCATCTCGCGGTCGTCGACGCGGATGCGGCCACGGTCGTCGACGGTGGGTTCGCGGCCAGGGGCGAGGTGGTCGTGCCACAGGCGCACCATCTGCTCGATGGTGCCCTCGTGGCAGGCGGCGTCCTTCATCACGCGGTAGAGCAGCGAGATGTAGAGCGGCACCACCGGAATCGCGCTCGACGCCTGGGTGACCAGCGCCTTGTTGACGCTGACCCAGGCGCGACCGCCCACACCCTGGCGCAGTTCGGCGTCCAGCGTCCTGGCGGTGGCTTCGAGGTGGTCCTTGGCGCCGCCGATGGTGCCGGCGCGGTAGATGGCGTGGGTGACCTGGGGGCCGATGTAGCTGTAGGCCACCGTGCGGCAGCCCGGCGCCAGCACCCCGGCCGCGCTCAAGGCGCGGATCCACAGCGCCCAGTCGTCGCCGCCCATCACCGTCACCGTCGCCGCGATCTCGGCGTCGCTGGCCGCCTGCAGGGTGATCGGCTTCACCAGGTCGGCATCGAGGTCGATGGTCTTGGCGGTGTAGGGCGCGCCGATCGGCTTCAGCACGCTGCTGTGCACGGTGCCGGTGGCGGGATCGGTGCGCTTGGGCGTGGCGACGCTGTAGACCACGTAGTCGAGCTTTCCAAAGCGCGCCTTGAGCGCGGCGATGACCGCGTCCTTGCCGGCGGCAGCGAAGGCGTCGCCGTTGATGGTCTCGACCTGGCGGCCGCGCTCCTTGGCCAGGGCGTGCACCGCAGCGAGGTTGTACCACCCCGCCGAACCTGCCTTCTCACCCGCGCCTGGCCGTTCGAAGCAGGCGCCGAGCACCTTGGCGCGATGGCCGAAGAGCAGGGTGATCAGCGAAGCCAGGCCGTAGCCGGCGGATGAACCGATGACCAGGGCGTTGCCGATCGCCGGCCCACCGGCGGCCTCGGCCACCGCGACCTGCCGCGCCACGTTGGCGGCGCAGCCGTCCGGATGGCTGGTCAGGCAGATGAATCCGCGGATGCGCGGGTTGACGACGACGTTGGCCATGGGTGCTCCGGGCGCGGGGTGTACCCGCCGGATCGCCGTTGCCAACCGCGCGAGCGGCTCTCGAAATACGGGTTGAGCGGTTGAGCGGTGGGAGAGGGGACGTCAGTCAGCGCAATGGTGCCTCACCACCGCTCACCAACGCTCTCCGCCGTGTTCACCGCTACAGGCGCATATCCAGCGCGTTCCCCTGCCCCGGCGCCGGGTTCGAGCTGGTGTCGGCGAACTCGGTGGGGACCTGCTGCCAGGCTTCGCGCAGGCTGGCGATCAGGGGCAGCAAGGGGGCGATCAGGGCAGCGTCCTTGCGCAGGTTGGCCTCGCTGATGCGCGCGATGAAGAACAGGTAGAGCGCTTTCAGGCGCTGGGCGATGTCGCCGCCGTGCTCGGTATTCAGCGTCGCGGTCAGCTCGGTGAAGATGCGCTTAGCCTTGAGGCAGTTGGCGTGGGCCAGTTCGGGCGCCTTGTTGCTCATGCCGGCCTGCGCCTGCACCAGGAAGCTCTCGGCGCCCTGATAGAGACGGACGATGAGGTCGCGCTGCGACATTGATGCGACTTCGGCGGTGCGGTAGGCGGCATGGGCTTGGGCGTAGGCGGACATCGTGCGACCTCGACGGAGTATCGGCGGGGAACCGGATGGCTTGAGGCTCAGCGGTTGTTGCCGCGGAACTGTCCGAAGCCGGCCTGGACCTGCTGCTGGAAGACGTTGCCCTGGCTCTGGAACTGCTGGGTGAGCTGCTCCATGCGACGGAACTGGGCGAGGAAGCGCTGGCGACGCTGTTCGAGACGCGCGTCGACCTTGGCGATCTGCTCGGTCATGTCGATGATGCTGCGTTCGAGCGCGTCCTCGCGCTGGGCGATGCTGCCGACGGTGGAGTCGGTGAGGCCGCCCAGGCGCTCGTCGACGAGCTGGGCGAGACCCTTGCGGGCGGTGATCGTGGCACTGACCCCGCTGGTGACTTCGGCGGCGGTGGCGGTGACCACCAGGCGCAGGCCCTCGGCGGCGGTCGCGACACCGCCGAAGAGGATCTGGCCAGTGCCAGTCAGCGTGCTGCCGCCATTGATGGTGGCCTGGACGTCGACGCCGGTCGAGGTGGTGGCGGTGAGATTCAGCGCGGTCAGCGCGCTGCCGCCGGTGATGGTGACCGATTGCGCCGAGCCGAAGACCGCGCTGCGCAGGTCGAGAGCGGTGCCGTCGAGCCCGGCGGTGACCCGGTTGCCGGTGGTTGCGGCGGCGGCATTGATGGCGTTCTGCACCTGCTCGGCGAGGTCATCGCGGGCGTAGGTTCCGCTGGCCAGGGTGACGCTCAGCGCGCTGCCGTTGAGAGTGACGTTGAGCGTGTTGTTGGTGCCGTCGATCAGCGTGCTCGCGGCGAGGTTGCCGGCGGTGGTGGCGCGCGCCTGGGTGCCGGCGCGGGTGACCACCACCGCGAACGGCGAGCTGACGGCGGTCTTCTCGGACAAGGCCGCGAAGGACACCGCGTTGCTGGTGCTGGTGGCGGTGTTGGTGAACAGGTTCTGCACGCCGGACGGATCGGCCGCAAGCTGCGCATCGAGCTTCGCCTCGTCCAGGATCAGGGTGCCCTTGGCGCGGTCGATGGTGACCCCGAGGGCGCCGAAATTGTTGAGCACGCTGGGCAGGCCGGGCACCACGCCGGTGAGGGCGCGGATGACGCTGTCGGCACCGCTGCGCACGTTGACGTCGGACTGGAGGACGCCGGCGACCTTGGTGGTGGGATTGAAGGCGGTCTGCTCGTTGAGGAAGGTGATCGCCTTGTTGACGCTCTCGATGAAGGTCTTCACCGCGGTCTTGGCCTCGACGGGATTGGCGGCGACGGTGACGGTGAGGTTGTTGGCGGCATCCTTGAGCGTCAGGGTGACGCCGGGGATGATGTCGCTGACCGTGTTCGACGCCTTGAAGATGGTGATCGGCGTCTCGCCGACGCCGCTGCCGCCAAGACGGATCTCGGCGTCCCCGGCCTGCGACAGGGTGGTCAGGTTGCCGGAAGCGAACAGCGTGTTGAGATCGCCGGTGCCGCTGATCGCGATGTCGTTGGCGGCACCGGTCTCGTTGGCCTGCAGGACCAGCTTGAACGGACCAGCCGGATCGCTGGAGCCGTCGTTGATCACCGTGGCGGTGACGCCGGCCTTGGCGTCATTGATGGCCTTGGCCAAGCCATTGAGGCTGGTGTCGGTGGCAGTGATGGTCTTCTCGACCCCATTACCCACTTGCAGGGTGACCGTGCCGCTGCCGTTGGAGGCGGTTGCCGAGGTCTTGCCGGTGGTGCGCAGCTGATGCGCCTTCGCCACCGCCACGACGTCCAGGCGGTACGTGCCGGGCACGGCGCTTGAGGTGGCGGAAACCGCCAGGGCGTCGGTGTTGCTCGAGGTGGCGGTGCGCGCCTGGAAGGTCGGGGCGCGGCGCAGGGTGACGATGTCGAGCTGGGCTGACAGCAGCTTGGTGTTGAGCGAACGCACCGCCTCCAGGCGTTGGCCGAGCTGTTCCTTGCGCTTCTCCAGGACGCGGGTCGCGGCGCGGCTGGCCTGGATCAGGGCGTCGACGATCTCGCCGGTCTTGAGGTTCGAGACCAAGCCATCGATCTGAGTCACTGCCATGGGGTCCTCGACGTGCCGGAAGTGAACGCGCCCGTCGTGCCGATCACGCCTCTTCGTCGAAGAGCAGGCCGATCCACTCGCTCAGGCGCGCCTGCAGCTTGCGCACGCCTTCAGAGGGGAACTGCTTGATCACGTCGCCGGTACGCTGGTCGCGCACTTCGACGTAGAGGCGGTGGGTGTTCTCGTCGACGGTAAGCGTCAGGTTGCGCGCGCTGGCGGTTTCGATCACCTGTTGCAGTTGACCGGTGGCGGCGCGCAGGTCGTCGGCCGGGACATCGGCCCCCCCTTGGCGACGGTGCGGTCGGCGGACAACTGCTGGGCTTGGCGGATGTGGGGTGCGTCATAGCTCACTGCCGGTCGGACGGCGGCGGGATTTCCGCTGGCAACGACGGATGCGATATCGCTCATGACAGGCCTCCTGGGCGCAGCAAAGTGCGTCCGAGGGAGGTATCGGTCGCCTGGTCCCCGGCTTGAGCCCGCAGACGACAACCTGCTGCTTCCTGTCGAAGGTTGCCCGCCGCGCGGGCGTGAATCAGGGGGGCGCCGGCTCGCCCCGGTCGATTGAACCGTGGAAATGGTGCAGTGGCGATCGCCACTGATAGGTGCGCCAGCGCCGGGCGAAAATGCGCTGCGACGAGCAGTGATGCGGTTCATCAGCAGCCTGCTCCTGGCGGTGCACCGCCGACGGATGCGGCCGATGCGGGCGGGACCGCTCCAGGCGGTGCGCTTCGCGCCGCGCCGCGACACCAACCTTCCACACGGTGTGCGAGGCGGGCTCAAGCGCCCGCCTTCGCCGCCGTCACTGGTGATGGCCCGCCATGTCGGCGGGGCCAACTCTGCGGCAGGGATGCCGCAACCAACCAAGCTCAACCCCACGGAGGATCCCATGAGCCTGCGCATCAATCACAACATTTCCGCCTTGAATGGCACCCGCAACATGATCCGCAATGACTTTGCGGTTTCACGTTCGCTGGAAAAACTCTCCAGCGGCCTGCGCATCAACCGCGCAGCGGACGACGCCGCCGGACTCATCATCAGCGAGCAGATGCGCGCCCAGATCGCTGGTCTCGACCAGGCGGTCAAGAACAGCGAGACCGCGGTGTCGCTGGTGCAGACTGCGGAAGGCGCGCTCGACGAGATGAACACGCTGCTCAACAAGGCACGTCAGCTCGCCCTGCACGCCGCCAACGATGGCGCCAATGATTCGAATCAGCTCGCTGCCGACCAGTCGGAGCTGGACAACATCGTCAGCTCGATCGATCGCATCGCGACCAACACCCAGTTCGGCACCAAGAAGATCCTCGATGGCACCCTGGCCACCGGCCGCAGCAACAACCTGTCGGTGCTGCAATCGGTGACGGTCAGCGGTCTGGCCACCGGCAACTACAACCTGTCGGTGCAGGCCTCCGGCACGCGCTCGGCGGCTGCCAGCACCAGCTTCACCGACGCCAACGCTTCCGGCATCTTCAACACCATCGGCACTGGCGCCTCGGTGTCGCTCGCGTCCACGTTCAAGGCTGCCACCACGTTCTCGTTCGGCGCCAACACCGCCGGCGATATCGCGGCGGTCAATGTCACCGTCGCCGCGGGTTCGACCCTCAGCGACGCCTTGGTGGCGATCAACACCGCTGGCGGCAAGAACGGCGTCAGCGTCACGCTCAGCGGTGCCCAGCTCAAGGCCACGGCTGCCGACATCGGCACCTACGCCAACGGCATCACCTTCTCGGTGAGCGGCAGTGGCTTCACCCAGGCGCTCCCATCCTTCGCGGGTGGCGTCAGCGCGATCCTGAACGTGGTCGAAGAAGGCGGCACCAACACCTCGCTGGTCGGCGCCACGGACGGCCTCACCGCCGCTCGCGGTACCACCCTGACCAACACGGTGACCACGGCCGGAGTCACGGAAAGCGTCACCGTCACGGTTTCGGAGGCAGCGGCCACCGCTGCGGCCGGCACCAACAACCAGGGCGTCTTCTCGGTGACCTCGGGCGCGACCTTCCAGGTCGGCGCCAACGCCAACCAGACCGCCTCGGTGGCGATCAACTCGATGCTCGCGGGTGACCTCGGTACGGTCAGCGGAGAGACCCTCGAGGACCTGAAGACCGCCTCGTTCCTGACCAGCGGTCGCGCCCAGGATGCCCTGGCGATCATCGACAAGGCCATCGACGATGTGACCAACGCGCGTGGCGACCTCGGCGCCTTCCAGAGCGCCACACTGGAAAGCGGCCTGAACAGCCTGCGCGCGACCTATGAGAACATGACTGCGGCGGAGTCGACCATCCGCGATGTGGATTTCGCCTCCGAATCGGCGATCTTCACCCGCAATCAGATCCTCATCCAGGCCTCGACCGCGATGATGGCCCAGGCCAACCAGCTGCCGCAGAACGTGCTGCAGCTCCTGCAGGGCTAAGTCAGCTAGAAATCTGATCCATGGACGGGTCCACCAGCCCCCGGCGTTCAACGCCGGGGGCTGGTGTTTTGGCAGGTGGTCCGCGCGTCGTATCGGAGCCATGCGAAGGCAGACGCGCAATCCCCCGGCACACCCCTTGCGTCCACCTCGACTTCCGGCTTCCTGCACGCACCTCCTGTGGTGATCGGCGACGACATGGTCGATGGTTCCAACGGTCACGGCCTGCGCTTCCTCATACCCGAGGATGCCGCAAGCCATGCCGACGGCCTGCCCGCGGCTGAACCGGCGGAGTCGGCGCTGTCCACGTCCCAGCTGCTCGACCGGCTGCGCCCGGCCGCCAACGATGGCCTGCTCGGTCTGCTGGTGATCGGTTTCGATCCCGGGGCGGCGGCATTGATCGCCGGGGATGTCTGGTTGGCGCAGAAGCAGGTGATCTGGGTGGTGCGTCCGGGGCAGCTCCGGGCGCTCGACGCCAGCCTGTCCGGCCGCAGCGAACTGCGCGTCGTGGTCGCGCCCTGCGCTGATCCCGAACGCCTTCCGTTCATCCTTGAGCATCTGCCGTTGTGCTGGTCGCTGGCGCTGATCGAGCCGCAGTGGCTGAGCCTGCAGCGCATCGTCGACATCGCCGGCTACCGCTTCCTGCGCCGATTCTCCAGTCCCGACCGTCACGTCAGCGATCTCGGCCACGCCCTTGCCCGTCTGCCCACCCTGCCCGAGGCGACACCGCTGGGGCACTGGCGCGGCCAGGGGGTCGGGCGCACGGCGCTGTGCGTCGCCGCCGGGCCCAGCCTCGACCGCCGCATGGATTTCCTCGCCGCCCACCAGGGCGACTGCCTGGTCATCGCCGTCGATGTCGTCGCCGAACGCCTGCAGAAACAGGGCATCCGTGTCGATTTCGTGCTCAACGTCGACTCCGACGAGATCATCCGCGAACGCCTGACCGCCAACCACGATCCCGCCACCGTGCTGGTGATGCCGGTGCTCGGCCACCGCTGCCTGGATGCGCTGTTCGCGCGCCGGACCTACTTCGGCGGTGGCGCCGTCAGCCGGTGGCTGCTGCCTCCCGACAGCTCGTTTTCAACCGGCACCTCGGTGGGCATCGCCAGCGTCGGCTTCGCCCACCTGCTCGGGTGCCGCGAGGTGGTGCTGCTCGGCCACGACCTCGCCTATGGCGAGCGCTATTACAGCCAGTCGGTGGTCGACAGCCAGAAATGGAGCAGCTTCGAAGCCGACCACTTCGCGGCGCTGGCCACCACCGTACCTGGCAACGGGGGGATGCCGGTGCCGTCGAACCGGTTGTTCCAGGTCGCCATCCACGACCTCGGCATGATGCTCGAACTGCGGCCGGAGCTGACCGTCTACAACCCGAACATCGCCGACGGCATCGGCGCGGCGATCGCCCACACCGTCGCCTTCCCCGCCGGCTGGCGTCCGGCCGGCGACGGGCCGGTGCAGCGGCTGGCCCCGGCGCCGGCCGGCGGCAGCGCCCGTACGGCGGCCGCGCTGCTGCGTCGGCTGAGCGACGATGCCGCTGCGCTGGCGGGGCGCTGGCGCGAGCAGATCGGCAGCGGGCGCAACCTCGTGCAGGCGGCGATGATCGTCGATGCCGGGTCCGACTCGCTCGCCGCCGCCTATCTCGAACCCTTCACCACCGTGGCTGAGCGCTGGCAATTGCACGCCTTGGCGCGTCCCGACAGCATGCTGGCGGTATCGGTGCACCGCGATCTTCAGCAACGCTTCGCCCGCCTGCTCACCGCCGGCGAGCGTTTCCTCGCCGGGCTGCCAGCGCTGCTGGGTCAGCCGTCGGCGTCGGCGCCCGCCAACCCCGATCGCGACCGCGTGCTGCGTTTTCTCGGGCCCGGCCTGCCGCCGCTGATCGAGAATCGCGGCGACGCCGCCGATCTCGTGCTGCTGCCCGGCCTGGGACGCGCCAGTCTGCACGCGCTGGCGGTGGCGCCCGAGGAAGGTCTGCCACCGCCGCTCTCCGCCAATGACGGACTGCTGGTCGCCAGCATGCTCAAGGATGCGGCGCCGTTGGCCCTGCTGCGTCAATCGCTGTGCCTGGCCGCGCTCGAAGATGCGGCGCACTGGCAGCCGATGCTGGAGTGGGCGCGCACCTGCGGCGTGCTTGCCCCAGACGAACCCCAGATCGCCGGCGCCGATGCCGAGCCCTTCCTGGCCGCCACCGCCATCGTCCTGCGCCTGGCTGCCGGTGGCGGTTCGCCGCGCGCCGACGCGCGCAGGGCGACGGCCTGGCATCCCTGCCACCCGCATCTCATGCGCGCTCTGTGCCGCCGCGCCGACGCCGCCACCACGGTCGCCGAGCTGATCACCACCGGCGCGCTGCCGCTGGACGATCGCCTGGGCGCCATCCTGCTGCTGCACTTCGCCGACTTCCGCTCCGCCTGCCGCCTGCTGGTGCCGTCGATGTCGGGCCTGGGCGAAGCCACCGCGCTGGCCATGGCCCAACGCGAACTCGATGCCGGCAACCATCGAGCTGCGCTCATCCAGTCGGCCTCCGTGCGTCCGCTCAGCCGCCTGCGCGATCACGCCCTGGCGATCACCGCCGAGTGCCGCCTGGTGCAGGGCGACCGCGTCGCGGCGGCAGCGGCGGTAGTCGGACTGGTCGATCGCGAACTGGCCGAGCATTGGCGCCACCGCCTCGACTGCGCCAGCGGCGACTGGCGCGCCAGCCTGCGTCGCGCCTGCGCTGGCGACCGTCTGCCCGAAGCCGCCCGCCTGGCCGAACTGGCCAAGGCCGCCGCCCACGAGCGCGACCTCGCCGCCCTCGCCTGCCTCGGCGACTGCCTCGCCCGTCACGCTGCCATGCATGACGCCGGCCACGCCGCTCTGGCGCGCAGCGTGGCGGCGCTCAGCCAGCGTCTGGCCGGAGCGGCACGCGTCGGTTGAGGGAGCGTCGACGTCGGCCGCGACGGCCGGGGAGCGCTCAACCAGCGACCGTCGCCGTCGCCGTTCCCATCCGCAGCCGTTCCACCACCGCATCGGCGTCGTAGACGCAGCCGCCCCAGGTGCCGCCGCCGGCCTGCTGCAGCGCGGCCCACAGCCGGGTGTCGGTGGGCAGATCGGGGTGCGGCGACAGGTCGTCGCGCTGCGGTCGCCGCGTCAGCTCGGTAGTGCCCCAGTCGGCGGTGCGCTCGCCGGCGGCGTCGCCGACCAGATCGACGCTGCCGGACAGGGTGGTGCGGTCGACGGTGATGCGCAGCACGTCGCCATCCCGCAGACGGCCGAGCGGTCCGCCGGCGAGGGCCTCGGGACCGACATGGCCGACGCAGGCGCCGGTCGAGACGCCGGAGAAGCGCGCATCGGTGACCACCGCCACCTGACGGCCCCAGTCCAGGTGCTTCAGCGCCGAGGTGACCTGGTAGATCTCCTCCATGCCGGTGCCGAGCGGCCCGCCGCAGGCGAGCACGACGATGTCGCCGGCCTGCACCGGCCGGGCGGCCAGCCCCTTGATCGCGTTCACAGCCGCGCGCTCACGGGTGAAGAAGCGCACCGGCCCGGTCAGGCGATAGACGCCGTCGGCGTCGACCACGCGCGGATCGATGGCGGTGGCCTTGATCACCGCGCCATCGGGACAGCAGTTGCCGGACAGGAAGGCGACGGTCCCGGTCAAGCCGGCGGCGCGCGCGCGATCGGGCGCAAGGATGACGCCATCGGGGTCGATGCCGTGGCGGTCCTTGAGCTGCGCGCGCAGCGTGCGCCGGCGCGCCGAGTGCTCCCACCAGTCGAGATTTTCGCCCAGGGTGCGGCCGCTCACCGTCATCACCCCGGTACGCAGCAGGCCGAGCCGGCGCAGGTGCAGTTGCACTTCGGGCACGCCGCCGGCGAGGTAGACGCGCACGGTCGGGTGGTTGCTGGGGCCGTTGGGCAGGGCGTCGACCAGACGCGGCACGCTGCGCATCACCGCCAGCCAGTCCGCGCGCTCTGGCCGGCGCAGGCCGGCGGCGTGGGCGATGGCCGGCAGGTGCAGCAGCAGGTTGGTCGACCCGCCCACCGCCGCGAAGGTGAGCATGGCGTTGTGGATGGCATCGGCGCAGAGGATGTCGCGGGTGGCCAGGCCACGGCGTTCGTTGGCGAGCAGCGCCGTCGCCGAGCCGCGCGCCAACTGCAACCACAGCGGATGTCCGGAGGGGGCCAGCGCAGCGTGCGGCAGCGCCAGGCCGAGCGCCTCGCCGACGATCTGCATGGTCGCCGCCGTGCCCATGAACTGACAACCGCCACCGGGTGTCGCGCAGGCGCGGCAGCCCAGTTCGGCGGCCTCTTTCAGCGACAGCTTGCCGTGCGCGAAGCGCGCGCCGATCGACTGGATGGTGCCGGCGTCCTCGCCGTGGATGGGCGGCAGGGTGACGCCGCCGGGGACGAACACTGCCGGCAGCGTGCCGCAGCCGGCCAGGGCCATGAGCATCGCCGGAGCGCCCTTGTCGCAGGTGGCGATGCCGATCACCCCGCGCCGCGTCGGCAGCGAACGGATCAACCGGCGCAGCACGATCGCCGCATCGTTGCGCCAGGGCAAGCTGTCGAGCATCCCGGCGGTGCCCTGGGTACGACCATCGCAGGGGTCGGTGACCGAGGCGGCGAAGGGGATGGCGCCGGCGCTGCGCAGCGTCTCGGCGGCGGCCTGCATGAGCAGCCCGACCTCCCAGTGGCCGGTGTGGTAGCCAAGCGCCAACGGCCGGCCGTCGGGCGCGCGCAGCCCGCCGAGGGTGGACAGGATGAGCACCTGGGTGCGCATCAGTTCAGCCGGATTCCAACCCATGGCGACGTTCTGGCTGAGCGCGAAGAGGTCGCCCGATGGTGCGCTGCGCAGCAGATCCTCGGTCAGCGGCAGCGCGCCTTGCGGACCGGCGGCGGCGATCGGCACATCGGCGATCAGCTCAACCGGTCCATGCAGTGCGTCGAGATCGGTCGGTTCGGGCATGGCGCTACGCTCGACGCGGATCACCGCGGGCAATGGGGAGGGGGACCTGGCGACGCCGGCGCAGGGGTCCACAGGAGCCGCGTCCTGGACTCCACACTCCGCAAGTCCCCACATTGCGCCTACGCTGATTCCGACGTAAGCGTTCCATCAGGTTGAGTACCGTCCACCGTCGGGGATTCCGCATGCCCGTCCCGGGTGTCAGCGATGCGGCGCGGTCGCCGCTCCGACCATTGCAGAACGATCCCACCCTGGCGCGCTTCGGCAGCCTGCTGGTGGCACTGGCGCGGCTCGACGTGCATGCCGTTGCCGATCGTGCGCTGGCCTTCGATACCGTGGTAGCCGCCACCGCTGGCTGCCTGGGCGTCGAACGGGTGAGCATCTGGCTGTTCGATGCCAAGCGCAGCGGCATCGAGTGCGCCAGCCTCTACCTGCGTTCATCCCAGGACTACCAGCGCGGTGCCGTCCTGGCGGCAGCCGACCATCCCCCCTACTTCGCGGCGCTCGAGGTCGAACGGGCGGTGGTCGCCGATGACGCCATCTGCCATCCCTCCACCAGCGGTTTCGCCGCCTCCTACCTGCGCCCGCTCGGTATCGGCGCCCTGCTCGACGCGCCGATCATCCGTCATGGCGAGGTCGCCGGGGTGATCTGCTGCGAGCACGTCGGCGGTCCGCGGGTGTGGACGCAGGCCGAACAGCACTTCGCTGCCGCGGTCGGCGACATCACCGCCCGGCTGATCGAGCAATGGGAGAATCGCCTGCTGGCCGAGCGCGCCCGTCGCCAGGACGAACAGCTCAGGCAGGCCGCCAAGATGGAAGCGCTTGGTCGGCTCGCCGGCGGCGTCGCCCACGACATGAACAACCTGCTCGGCATCATCCTCGGTCAGGCCGAGGTGGCGCGGGACCACCCCGAGGATGCCGCCGGGTTGCGCCGCCGCCTCGAGCGCATCATCAACGCCGTCGAACAGGGCAGCGACCTCTGCCGCCAACTCCTGGTGTTCGCACGGCCCAATCGCGATGAGGCGGTGGGTGCGGCGCGCTGCGATGCCGCCGCGGTGGTCGCCGAGATGCAGCCGATGCTCGACGCCGTGCTGCGCACCGGCCAGAGCCTGCACCTCGACCTGCCCGGGCGGCCTCTGCCGGCGCGCATCGGCGCCGGACCGCTCCGGCAGATCGTGCTGAATCTCGCGCTCAACGCCCGCGATGCGATGACCGCCGGCGGCACCTTGACGGTGGCGATCGGCAACACCGACGACGGCCGCGTCCGCCTGCGCGTCGCCGACCAGGGCCCCGGTCTCACCAGCGAGGCGCTAGCCCATCTCTTCGAGCCCTTCTTCACCACCAAGCCCGAAGGCCAGGGCACCGGCCTCGGCCTGGCCACCGTCTATGGCCTGGCCCAGGCCGCCAAGGGCGAGGTCTGCGCCAGCAACCTGCCCGGCAGCGGCGCCGAGTTCCGCGTCGTGCTGCCGGCGGGGTAGGGGAAGCCACCGGCGGGATCAGCGATCATTGCGTGCGCCGGCCGCCTGCCGATATCTCGCCCATGCCTGCGGAGCCGCCTGCCCCCCAGCCCGCCCAGCCCGACCACCTGGCGAGCAACCCGTATTTCGCGCTGAGCCGTTCCTTCAATGCCGGCCGTGTCCGTGCGATCATCAGCAGCGGCCAGGCGGTGGTCTGGCACCGGATGAGCGAGGCATCGAAGGACGGCGACTGGATCGTGCGCGAGGATGCCGACGACCTTGCGCACATCCGCGCGGTGCTCGCTGAGCGTGGCGCGGTGTACCGCTTCGGCGCCCCCCTCGACGTGCGTTGGCTGGCCGGCGGCTGGTCGGCCCATCTCGAGTTCCAGGACGGTCCCCTGCGTCTGCGCACCGATTTCGTCAGCCGTCCGCCGCGCCTGTCGCCGGCGCGTCTGGCCGCCCTGTGGCGAAAGACCGAGCACGACGATCCGCCGGTGATCGGCATCCTTGATCTCATCGCGCTGAAGCTGACGCAGCGTGAGCGCGACTATCCGATCGTCGGCACGCTGGCCAAGCGGCTCAGCGACCCGGCTGCCATCCTCCGGCATTCGCGGTCGGCGACGATGCTGCTGCGTACCGCCGCCGGGCATGGCGATCTGCTGGCGCCACTGGCCAGCGAGCGTCCGCTGCTGGCAACCATCCCCTGTGCGCAGGAGACGCTTGAGGCGGCGCTCGACCACGAACGCCGCGAGTTGATGCGGCGCGACCAGCGTCGGATCGCCGCCTATGTCGCGGCCATGGCTGGCCTGGCCCGCGCCCGCGGCGCGCTTGAAGCGGCCTGGGCTGGCAAGCCGCTGGCCGATCAGCATCGCATCCTCGTCGAGTGCTGTGCGCAGCAGTTGCCGGTGGTGGTGCATGTCGACTGAACGCCCGGCTGGCGAGGACGACGAGTTCACCAGCGCCGAGGCCAACGATCTGGCGAACTGTTCGGATGCGGAGTTCTCAGCGTGGTGGCGGCTGTGGTTCGAGCAGGCCCAGGCGACCAACCACCTCGACCGGCATCGCTACAGCCATGGTGTGCTGACCGTCGAACCCGGATACGAGGATCTCGACGACGACGGCTGACGTCGCCGGGCATACGCCGTCACTCCGCGAGCAGGTCCCACGCCAACGGCGTCCCGCGCGCCGTGTCCGCGCGCAGCCGCCTGCCGATCACCCGTTCCAGATCAGCCGGCGGCAGGCCATGGCCGGGGCGGATGCAGCGGATGTCCACTGCGCTGAGCACCTGGCCGGCAGGCAGATCGCGGGCAATGAACAGCGACTTGCGGAAGGCGACGTTGCCGGCCTCGGCCTGGCCGGCACCGAAGCGTGGGGCGCGGCCGATGGCGGCCTCGGCGGTGCGCACGGCGCGCACCAGCGAAGCGAACTCGCCGGGTTCGAGGCTGAAGCCGGCATCGGGGCCACCGTCGGCGCGGCGCAGGCAGAGATGTTTCTCGATCACCCGTGCGCCCAGCGCGACGGCCGCGATGGCGGCGGTAGCGGACAGGGTGTGGTCGGACAGTCCGGCCAGGCAGCCGTAACGCGCGCTCAGCGCCGCGATGTTGGCGAGGTGCATGGTCTCCGGCTCGGCGGGATAGGCCGAGACGCAGTTGAGCAGGGCCAAAGCCGGGCAGCCGCCCATGCGCAGCGTGCGCACCGCCGTATCGATCTCGTCGAGGCTGGCCATGCCGGTGGACATGATCACCGGCTTGCGTGTCGCCGCGACGCGGCGCTGCAACGGCAGGTCGACCACTTCGAACGAGGCGACCTTGTAGAGCGGGCAGGCCAGCGTTTCGAGGAAGTCGACGCTGGTGGGATCGAACGGCGTGCTGAAGCAGCACAGCCCGAGTCCGCGCGCGGCGGCGAAGAGATCGCCATGCCAGTCCCACGGCGTCGACGCCTCCTGGTAGAGGTCGTGCAGGGTGCGTCCGTGCCACGGCCCGCCGTCGATGCGGAAGCACGCCTGGGGCGCGTCCATGGTGATGGTGTCGGCGGTGTAGGTCTGGAGCTTCACCGCATCGGCGCCAGCTTCCTTGGCGGCGTGCACCAGTTCCAGCGCGCGCGCCTTGCTGCCGTTGTGGTTGCCCGACAGCTCGGCGACGATCCAGGTCGGCGCGTCCGCACCGAGGGTGAGGCTGCGTGGGCCATCGGGGACGGCGAACGTGGTCATGGGGCGAGCTCCAGTTCGCAGCGGCGGGCGGCTTGGCCATGCACCGGCTCGGCGCCGACCTCGCAATAGCCGGCACTGGCGAAGAGCCGCAGCGAAGCGGGATTGTCGGCGCGCACCCAGGCGCGCAGACGGCGCGCGAAGCCGCTGGCGCGCGTCCAGGTGGCGAGGGCGGCGAGCATGCGGCCACCCGCGCCCTGGCCACGGCGCGCAGGCGCGACGGTGATCGAGACCACGGCGAGGTGGTCGGCCGCCACGCCGGTGAGCGGATCGGTGGCGAGGCGGTCGAGGCGCATGGTGCCGAGTGGTCCATCGCTGTCGGCAGCGATGAACAGCCGGCAATCGGGATCGGGCAGTCGTCGAGTCAGCCAGGCGAGATGGTCGGCGCGCGCCACCACCTGCGCGGATAGGAAACCCGCCTGGCGCGTGGCCGGATCGTTGAGCCAGTCGAGCAGCAGGTCGGCGTCGCTCCACACCGCCTGCCGCAGCAGCGGCGATGGCACCAGGCAGTCGGCCAGGCGCGCCACGGCGCGCTCGGCACCACGACCGTCGACGTGCAGGCCAGCCGGCACCTGCGCGTTGGCGAGCAGGGCGGCGGGATCGTCGAGGCGGTCGGGACGCACCACGGTCACGCCAGCAACCGCGAGGGCGGCGGCGAAGCGATCCTGATTGGCGACGGTGTGCACGGCGACGATGGGCAGACCCATGGCCATGGCTTCGAGCGCCACCGTGCTGGCGGCGACGATGCCGTGGCTGGCGCGCGCCATGGCGTCGGCGACCCCTGCGGCGTCGGCGCCGCGTCGCCAGTCGATCCGCTCGGGATGGGCGGCGACCAGCGCGCTGAGCCGGTGCGCTTCGCTGCCGGGCTGGCGGCTGCTGATCACCAGCAGGCGTCGCGCGGGGTCGCTGAGCAGGCGCTGCACCAGCGCCGGCAGCAGGCCGAGGTGGTCGGTGGCGCCGACCAGCAGCAGCGCCAGGTCGTGCTCGCGTGCGACTGCCGGCCGCTGCCAGAACGCCGGACGCAGCAGCGCCCAGGCCAGTCCGACCGCCACCGGGTTGCGGGGATAGTCGGCGGGCACGATTCCGGCCGCGTGATTGATCACCAGGCGCGCGCCGGTGCAGTCACGGTCGGCCAGGTCATCGATCAACGCCAAAGGCGCCTCGGCGCTCAGCGTCGCCAGGTCGGCGGACGCGATGCCGTGGTGGTCGACGATGGTGAGATCCGCTGACCAGCGCTCGCGGGCGCTGCGGAGCAGCGCCGCGGGACCAACGTCGGCGGCGACGGTCGCCACCGGCAGGTGATTCCAGGCCCAACCATGCGTGCTGTCAGGGAGATCTCGGCAGGTCATGCGCACGTCGTGGCGCTGGGCCAGCGCCGCCGCGGCGAGAGCCGCACAGCGAATATGGTGGCCGGCACCGATCTCCTGACTGCCATCCGCGACGAACAGCAAGCGCGCCACGGTCAGATCCCGGTCTTCTTCTGTTCGACGTGCGCATTCAGCGCCGACCAGTCGGCATGGCGGTCGAGCAGCGCCAGGACGTCGGCGTAGGCGAAGTCCGGCGTGGCCGGTTGCAGCGCGGCGTAGATGCGATCGACCAGCGCGAAGTCCTCGGGCGTGTCGACGGTCCAGCGCAGGCCGGAGCGGTCGACCGGATCGGCGACGCTGCGCAGACGGAAACGCGTGGGCTGCCGCCAGACGAAGCAGGTGACGTGCTCGCGGTCAGGCGCCTCCGTCGCCTCGCGGTGGGCGGTGTCCAGGGCGGCGCGCGACAGCACCTCGCTGTCGAGCCCGCGCGGGAAGGTGCGCTCCAGGGTGTTCGACGCGTAGTCGCAGCCGCCGGCGGTAAAAGCGGCGACGACGCGGCCGGTCACCACGGGATCGAGCAGCGGACAGTCGGCGGTGATGCGCAGGACGGCGTCGCAGGCGCTGTCCTGGATGGCGAGGTGGTAGCGCGCCAGCACATCGTCGGAGGGACCACGCACCACCCGCGCGCCGCTGTCGTGCGCACACGCCGCCACCACATCGTCTCCGGGCAGCGTGGTGGTGGCGACGACCACCTCGGCGACACCGGGAACGCGGCGCGCGCGCTCGATGACCCGGGTCAGCATGGGCTTGCCGGCCAGGTCCATCAGCACCTTGCGCGGCAGCCGCGTCGATCCGGCGCGGGCTTGGATGATGGCGCTGAGATTCATGGGGAGTTGGTAGGCGCGTGGGGCAAGCGGGTGGGGTGGGAAAGTTGAGAGGCGGAGAGGTTGAGCGGTTGAGCGGCAGGGGAGGTGAGAGAGGTGAGAGAGGTGAAGGAACTGGGAGCCACGGGCCGACGAAGCCCCACGGTTTTGCGATCGGCGCCCGGAGACGCCGCATTGAAAGGCTGCGCCACAGGTGCCAGCACTCGTTGGAGACGCTGCCTCATGGGTGTCTGCTTCTTCTGCCTCTCCTGCACCTCATGCCTCCTGCACCCCGCGTTGCTTGCACCTCACCTCTTCTGCCTCTCAACCTCTCAACCTCTGAACCTCTCAACCTGCCTTCTCAAACAGCCACCACGTCACGTCGTCCCAGCCCTGATCCTTGCCCAGGAAACCCTGCCCGCGCAGCGTCAGTTCAGGGAACAGCTCGCGGTAGAGGCGGCCGTAGTCGCGTTTGAACAGCGCACCGGCGTGGCCGCGGTAGGCGACTTCGACGGTCTGCTCCGCGAAGTATTCGCCGCACAGCACGAAGCGCCGCGAGCAGCGCACGATCTCGGCCATGACCAGCGGCAGCGTCGCCTCGGGCTGGTGGATGAGCACGCCCATGGTGAAGGCGAGGTCGAACCAGCGGTCGCGCAGCGGCAGGTCGCGGGCGGGGCAGCAGATGGTGGTGATGCCGGGGATGTCCTGCTGGGCCTGGCGCAACGCTTTGGCATTGATGTCGATGCCGAACACGCGCTGCGCCGGCACCGGCCCGGCCAGCCAGCGCAGGTTGCCGCCGAGGTTGCAGCCGACTTCAAGGACGCTGGTGGGCTGGCAGCGCTCGACGATGCCGGCCCAGAAGGCCTGCCGCGGATCGCCGGCGCCCTTGTTGCGGTCGACGTAGGCGTTGCCGAAATCGCCGGACCACAGCGCTTCGAGGCGCTTCGCTTCCGGGGTGGATGGTGCGCTCTGGGGGTCGCTGCTCATGGAGGCATCCTCACGTTGGTATCCGTACCGGGAAGCCGGCGGCGGCGAGATGCCGTTTGGCTTCGAGCGGGGTCTGCTGGGTGAAATGGAAGATGCTGGCCGCGGCCACCGCGCTGGCATGGCCGTCGCGCAGCGCCTCGACCATGTGCTGCGCTCCGCCGGCGCCGCCGGCGGCGATGACCGGGATGGTCACCGCGTCGGCGACGGAGCGGGTGAGGTCGAGATCGTAGCCCTGCATGGTGCCGTCGCGCGCGATGGCGGTGACGATGATCTCACCGGCGCCGAGGCCGGCGACCTGGCGGGCGAGATCGGCGGGATCGCGGCCGGTGGCCCGGGTGCCGCAGTGCGTGAACACTTCGTGGCCGCCGCCCGGCCGCGGCCGGGCGTCGATGGCCACCACCACGCACTGCGCACCGAAGCGTCTGGCGGTGTCGGCGATCAGGTCCGGCGACTCGATCGCGGCCGAACCGATCACCACTTTGTCAGCGCCGACCTGGAGCAGCCGGCGCACGTGGTCGAGCGAACGGATGCCGCCGCCGACCGCCAGCGGCATGAAGCATTCGTCGGCGAGTTCGTCGACGGTGGCGAAATCAGGATCGCGGGCGTCGTTGGTGGCGGTGATGTCGAGGAAGACCAGTTCATCGACGCCGCGCAGGTTGTAGACCTTGACCGCCTGCATGGCGCTGCCGACGCGCCGCCACGAATCGAAGCCGACGCCTTTGACCAGGCCGACGTCCTTGAACAGCAGCGTCGGCATGACGCGGATCTTCAGCATCGGGATTGCCTCGGTGCGGGCGTACGGATGGACGGACGTACGGCCGCACCGCCGCGTGCGGGCCGCACCGCCGCACGCCCGCACCTCCGCACCGGGGCAATGATCCCATACGATGGCAATCACAGCCCCAGGAAGTTGGTGAGCAGCCGGAAGCCCGCGGTCTGGCTCTTCTCGGGATGGAACTGCACACCAAAGCGGTTGCCGTCGCGGATGGCAGCGGCGAAGCCGCCGCACGACGGCGTGGTCGCGACCACGGCAGCGGGGTCGGCGCAGCGAGCGTGGTAGCTGTGCACGAAGTAGAAGTCGGTGCCGGGCGCGATGCCGGCGAACAGCGGGCAGCCCGGCTGCGCATGCACCTCGTCCCAGCCCACGTGCGGGATGCGTTCGCCCGGCAGCGCCGGCAGGCGGTCGACGCTGCCGGCGAACCAGCCCAGGCCGGTCGCGGGGCGCACCTCGGTGCCGCTGGCGAGCAGCAGTTGCATGCCCAGGCAGATGCCGAGGAAGGGGATGCCCTGCCTGACCTGCGTCGTCAGCGCGCTATCGAGCCCGCGCGCGCGCAGGTTGTCGATGCCGTCGGGAAAGGCGCCGACACCGGGCATGACCAGGTGGGTGGCGGTGGCGAGATCGTCGGGCCGGTCGGTGACCACCGCCTCGGCGCCGCATTCTTCGAGCGCGCGACGGATCGAGTCGAGGTTGCACAGGCCGTAGTCGACGATCACCGCCCGGGCGTGGCTGCGCCCTCCGCTACGCACGACCTGCCGCCTCGACGTTCTCGTAGTTGGTCTTGGTGAGATTGCCGTCGCGATCCTTGACCAGATTGCCGCGGGCGTCGCAGACGAAGAGCTTCTTGGTGGTGAAGCGGTCGCAGATGCGCACGAACTCGTCGCGGGTCATGCCGATGGCTTCGAGCACCGTTTCCAGCGCCACGCCCAGGTACTCCTTGGGGAAACGGCCATCGTGCATGCGCACGATCTTCAGGCCGTCGGCGCGTGACAGCCGGCCGCGGCGCAGGTGCATGCACACCAGATCGCTGGCGCGGCCGAAGCCGTACTTGAGGAACTTGAAATAGTCGTGGATGCCGGTCTGGACATTGTCGAGATTCTCGTAATTCACCGCTGAACCCTCGACGCAGCGGTCGTAGGTGCGGAAGCCGTGCGCCTGCGCGATCAGCGCGTTGGTCAGCCCGTCCCAGGGCAGGAAGTAGCCGAGGAAGATGCCGGTGACGCCGACCGCGGCGAGGTCGGCGTCGCTGGGATAGGTGTAGGGGATGAGGTGACGCGCTTCGATGCCGTCCTGTCCGGGCAGATCAGAGACGCGCAGGCCGAGCAGGCCGCCGAACTCTTCGAGCCAGCGTCGGGTGAGCGTGCGGTCCTGGGCGGCGGTGGCGGGACCGCCGTATTCGTCCTGCGAATTCTCGCCCCACACGATCAGCGGCACGCGCTGCTGCACCGCCACGCGCACCGGGATGGTGAAGATGGCGACGTGTTCGGGCCAGGAGATGTCCCCAACCTGGGCGAGGGCGAGGCGGTTGATGCGCCGGCGCACCAGCGGATTGGGCGTCATCTCCACGTAGTCGACGCCAAGCCGCTTGAGGTTCTCGATGTTGACGCGGCCGAGTTCGGAGAGGTGGTCGGTGGTGGCGGTGACGCACAGCGGGTTCATGCCCAGTTCGAGCATGCGGATGACCTGATAGGTCGAATCCTTGCCGCCCGAGACCGGGACCACGCAATCGTAGGTGGAATGGTCACGCGAGCGGTAGCGCTCAAGGATCTCGCGCAATTGCAGCGCGCGCTGGTTCCAGTCGACGGCTTTACGCTGTTCGTAGTGGCGGCAGGCGCTGCATACGCCCTCGGCGTCCATCCGCAGGTCGGGCTTGGTGTCGGGCATCACGCAGCGGGTGCAGTAGCGGATCACCGCCCGCCTCCGCCGGAATCCGGGGTTCCATCCAACGCGACGGGCTCCCTGGTCGTGATCATGGCCAGGTCCGCCGGTGCCGGGGATGGCGGACGATGCGATGCCAGGGTGCGCAGCCCGGCGGATGCAGCCGGCGGCGCTGCGCGCGCGGGCGCACCGTACCAGGGCGCAGGTGCTGGATCAGGCGTCTGGGTGCGGGCATCAGTTCACCGTGATCCGGCAGCGACCGGGCTGGTCGATCGGGTTAAGGCGGGTTGATCCGGTTAGATCACAGCTCACAGCGCGGCTCCGCCGACCATCGCCTTGTCCAGTCCGGAATCGATCAGTGCGCGCAGGCCAGCGACGTCGAGCCAGTCGCGGTTGTTGTCGGAGGCATACGAGAAACCGTCGACCAGCGACTTGCCGCCCAGGCTCTTCAGCCGTTCGATCGAGGCCATGCTCGGGCTGTAGGCCGCTTCGGGGGCGATGACGTAGTGGCCGGGGAATTCCAGGGCGTGGCGGGCATCGTCCTCGCCGATCATCAGCTCATGCAGTTTCTCGCCGGGGCGGATGCCGATCACTTTCATGCCCACGGTCGGGTCGATGGCGGTGACCAGATCGCTCAGGCGCATGCTCGGGATGCGCGGCACGAAGACCTCGCCGCCGAGCATGCGTGCGAAGTTCTCGACCACGAACTCGGCGGCCTGGTCCAAGGTGATCCAGAAGCGCGTCATGCGCGGGTCGGTGACCGGCACCTCACGCGCGCCTTTGGCGATGAGTTCACGCCAACGCGGAATAATGCTGCCGCGGCTGCCGATGACGTTGCCGTAGCGCACCACGCTGAATTTCGGTACGCCGGTGGCGCCGACGTAGGCGTTGCCGGCCACGAACAGCTTGTCCGAGCACAGCTTGGTGGCGCCGTAGAGATTGATCGGATTGGCGGCCTTGTCGGTGGACAGGGCGATGACGCGCTCGACGCCGCGCTCGATCGCCGCGTCGATGACGTTCATGGCGCCGTGGATGTTGGTTTTGATGAACTCGGTGGGGTTGTACTCGGCCGCCGGCACCTGCTTGAGCGCTGCGGCATGCACGACCAGATCGACGTCGTTGAAGGCGCGCATCAGGCGCTCTTTGTCGCGGACGTCGCCGAGGAAATAGCGGATGCGGTCGTGATCGAAGACCGGATCGAGTTGGCGCATCTCCCACTGCTTCAGTTCGTCACGGCTGAACACGATGACCTTGCGCGGGTTGTGCTCGGTCAGCGCCTTGCGGATGAAGACCTTGCCGAAGCTGCCGGTTCCGCCGGTGACCAGGATGGTCTTGTCCTGAAGGTGGTAGCCGTTCATGAGCGCGACCGTTCGTGGCTGTTACGTGGCATTTGTCGACGGCCCTCCTCGGCCAACAGGGGTGCAACCAGGCTCCTGGCGTCGACCGTGCCAGTTCCGCACGACCGCACCTGTGTACCCCCGCACGCTCTCGTCACGTCCCCCCCCGTGCCAACCCGCGCAGCCAGGCGATGACCTGGCTCTGCTCGGCGGTGGTCAGGTCGGCGCAGCAGGGCAGGCTGACCTCGCCCCAGTACCAGCGGTCGGCTCCGGCGAGGTCGCTGGCGCGCGCGCAGGTGGCGAGCGCGGGCTGGTGGTGCAACGGGATGTAGTGGACCTGCGGCGCGATGCCGGCGGCCTGCGCGCTGGCGAAGGCCGACCGCCGGTCGAGGCGCAGGCGGCCCCAGTCGATGAGCGCCGGGCAGAGATGCCAGCACGGCTCCTGACCGGGTGCGGGCGGCGGCAGGTGCAGCCAGGGCAGGTCGGCGAGTGCGCTGCGGTAGCGCTCGACCACGGCGGCGCGCGCGGCGCGGAAGGCGGCCAGACGGCGGTACTGGCTGAGGCCGAGGGCGGCGTTGATGTCGGCCAGCCGTTCGTTGGTGGCCGGCTGATGGAATTCGTGATACCAGGGCGCGCCAGCGTCGCGGCTGGCGAGATCGCCGCGGAAGCCGTCGCGGACGATGCCGTGGTGGCGCAGTTGGCGCAGCCGCGCCGCCACTGCCGCGTCAGCGGTGACCACCGCGCCGCCTTCGCCGGTGGTGGCGTTCTTGACCGGGTGGAAGGACAGGATGGCGCCACGGGTGCCGGCGAAGGCCGGGCCGCCGGCACGGCGGCTGCCGACGGCGTGGGCGGCGTCTTCGAGCACGCCGATGCCGCGCGCGGCCGCCACGGTCGCGAGTCCGGCGCGGTCGCACAGCCGGCCGGCGAGATGCACCGGCACCACCCAGTCCAGGCGTTCGCGGCAGGCAGCGAGGATCTCCGGGGTCAGGCAGCCGGTGGCGGGATCGACGTCGAGCAGCACGACTTCGGCGCCCAGCAGCACGGCCTGGCTGGCGGTGGCGACGAAGGTGATCGCCGGCACGCCGACGCGCGCACCCGGGCCGATGCCGACCGCCTGATAAAGCAGGCGCAGAGCGCTGGTGCCGTTGGAGACGACGACGGCGTGGGCGGTGCCGGCCTCGGCGGCGATCGCCGCCTCGAAGGCATCGACGGCCGGCCCGCAGGTCAGAGGCTGCCCGCGCAGCACGGCGGTGACCGCGGCGATGTCGTCCTCGCTGATGCTCTGGCGGCCGTATCCGATCACGGGGAAATGCACCAGTTGAGAGGTTGAGAGGCTGAGAGGTTGAGAGGCAGCGTTCGAGAAATGCACCAGTTGAGAGGTTGAGAGGTTGAGAGGTTGAGAGGCACGCGAGGTGAGAGAGGTGAGGGATGGAAACCTGAAAACGTGGGGGAACGGTTCAACTCACCTCTTCTGCGTCTCAACCTCTCAACTTCTCCGCCTCTGAACTGGGGCATTCTGCAAAGAGTGTTGCACCCGTTTCGCGGGGCCGTCAAGGCTTGCGCTGCGGCGTGCGGGTTCCGGCACGCTGCGCGCGTGACGCTCGGCATGGCACTCGGCTTCAACTTCAACGCCGCTTCCAGCGCCGCCGCCGCCAACCTTCAGCGCACCGATCGCCTGATGCAGCTGGTGCTGGCGCGGCTGTCCTCCGGCGTCCGCTTCACGCGCGCCGCCGAGGATCCCGGTGGCCTGGTCATCGCCAACACCCTGCGCCATCGCACCGAGGGCCTGACCATCGCCGGCGACAACATCGAGGAAGGCATCTCGATGGTGCAGACCGCCGAAGGCGCCATGGGCGAGGTTTCGGGCCTGCTCACCCGCCTGCGCGGTCTGGTCCTGTCGGCCGCCAACAGCGGCGCCAATGACGGCAACCAGCTCACCGCCTTGCAGACCGAGCTCGACACCGGCATCACCAGCATCACCCGTCTCGCCACCGACACCGCCTTCGGCGGCAAGTCGCTGATGCAGGGGGCGCTGGCCGACAACACGTTGGGCACCACCACCGGCCAAGTGTTCAGCGCGGTGGTCAGCGATGCCACCAAGTTGCCCGGCGGCATCCAGGCCGGTTCGACGCTGACCGTCAACGCCGCGGCGCTGACGCTCGATCGCAGTTCGGTGCAGGCGGCGATCACCGGTGCGCCGGCGGGCACGACGTTGATCTCGGCGATCACCCAGGCCGGCACTGCCCTGGATGCCGCTGTCGGCGGCAGCGTGACCATCACCGGGCCGTTGGGCAGCCGCGCCTTCGCCATCACGTCCACCACCACCCTCGACCAGTTCGTCGGCGAGGTGAACGCCGCCGGCGCGCAGCTCGGTGTCACCGCCAGCTACAGCGCTGGCGTGCTCGCGGTCACCAGCACGTCGTTCGGCGACAGCGGTCTGACCATCGCCAGCTCGGATATGACCAGCGGCGGCAGCACCGTCGGCCTGCTCGATTCCGACACCCTGGCGGCGAACAACGCCTTCGTCACCGCCGGCACCAACCAGACCCTGACCCTGGACTACGTCGACGCCGCCGGCACCGCCCACGCCGGCATCGTCCTCACCCAGGACGGCACCTCACCAGGCGGTCGCAGCTTCAGCAACCTCGCCGGTGGTCCGGAATTGACCGCGCCTTTCACCGCCTTCGACCCCGGTGCCTTCACGGTCACCGTGCGCGACAGCTCGGCCGGCGCCGCCACCATGGCGGTCGACATCGGTACCTACCTGTCGACGCGGGTGAGCACCACCCGCATCCAGACCGGTGACCGCGCCAACCAGCGCGTCGCGGTCGAGATCCCGGATATGCGCGCCGGTGCGCTCGGTCGCAGCGCCGGTCTGGCCTCTATCGGTCTCGACTGCCTGCAAGACCTGATCGACAACCGCGTGCTGACCACCGGCCGCGCCCAGGAGGCGCTGCAGGTCATCGACGCCGCCATCAACGAGGTCGCCGTCGCCCGCGGCGCTGCTGGCGCGCTCCAGTCCGACACCCTCGAAGCCGGCCTGGCGTCCCTGCAGGTCAGCTACGAGAACCTGATCGCCGCTGAGAGCCAGATCCGCGACACGGATTTCGCCGTGGAAAGTGCCGAGTTCGCCCGCCAGAACATTCTGCTGCAGGCCGCCACCGCGATGCTCGCCCAGGCCAATCAGGTGCCGCAGTCGGTGCTGCAACTGCTCCAGAACTTCGGGCGCTGACCGCGCGGGCGGATCCGCCGTGATGAGCCGGCGGTGGACAAGAGGCGTCGCCACCTTCAGTAGCTTTCGCTTTCGTTCGGAAACGCTCCGTCCTTCACATCGCGGCGGAAGGCGCCGAAGGCGCGATGGAGGTCGTCCGCCAGGTTGGCGTACTTGCGCACGAAACGCGGACGGAACTGCGTGGTCAGGCCGAGCAGATCGGGCGTGACCAGGATCTGGCCGTCGCAGGCGGCGCCAGCGCCGATGCCGATGGTGGGGATGGCGAGTTCGGCGGTCAAGCGCGCGGCCAGGGACGCCGGGACCTTCTCGACGATCACCGCGAAGGCGCCGGCCTGCTGCAGGGCCTGGGCGTCGGCGAGGATCTGCTCGGCCTCGGCCGGTTCGGTGCCGCGCGTCTTGTAGGTGCCGTAGGTGTGGATCGATTGCGGCTGCAGTCCGATGTGGCCCATCACCGGAATGCCGGCGTCGACGATGCGGTGGACGATCGGGCAGATCGAACTGCCGCCTTCGAGCTTCACCGACTCGGCGAGGCCGTCCTGCATCAGCACGCCGGCGTTGTGCAGGGCCTGGTCGGCGCCCTGGTGGTAGGACATGAACGGCATGTCGGCGACCACCAGCGCGCGCTTCACCGCCTTGCTGACCACGCGCACGTGGTAGAGCATCTCATCCATCTTCATCGGCAACGTGGTGTCGTTGCCGGCGAAGACCATGCTCGCCGAATCGCCGACCAGGATGACGTCGACCCCGGCCTGATCGAGCAGCCGGGCGGTGAGGAAGTCGTAGGCGGTCAGGCAGGCGATCTTCTCACCGGCGCGTTTCATTTCCGAAAGGCGCAGGGTGGTGACCTTGCGGTTCTCGGGCTGCGCGGGGACAGGCTGGTTGGTCATGGTGGAACAGCCTATTCCGGGACGCACGCCAGGCGAGCGCAGCCCTGCCCAGGGCGTCAGTCGCGCTTGCGCAACACCCGCCGTCGCGGCTGTCCGGTCTCCAGCTCGGCGATCCGCCGTTTCAGTTCGGTATTCTCCGCGCGCAGCAGTTCGATCTCCGTCGGCTCGGTCAGCGCCGCGTTCTCGATGCCGGCGATGGCCTCGCTCGCCGCCTTCGCGATCGCCGCCGTGGCCTCGACGGCGGTGGCGCGCAGCACCTCCAGGCGACGGCGCAGTTCCTGGCGCAGGTCGGCGGCGGGATCGCTGGCGGGCGCGGCGAGGCTGGCGCCCGCGTCCGGCAGATCGGCCGGGCGGGCGGCACGTACCGCGTCTTTGGCCCGCTCGTGGGCGGTGCGCTCCTCGCGCAGGCGGTCGACCAGTTCCTCCAACGATTCCTGGACGTCGCCGGGCAGCAGATCGCTGGCCGACGAGATGCGCTTGGCGAGCAGGGCGGCGTCCTCGGCTTCGTGGCCAAGGCGGCGCAGGGCGGCGCGCGGCGAGAGGTCGAATTCCTTGAGCAGCACGGCGAACAGCGTGCGCACGGCGCCGACGGTGGCGGCGTCGGGCTCGATGCGGTCGAAGTGTTCCCACGGCACATCGCCGTGTTCGGCCACCCAGCGCAGCGCCGTCTCGCGGTCGCTGCCGGCCTCGACCAGGGCGGCGCGCAGGGCGCGCAGGCGTTCGCGCACCGCCGTCGAAGGATGGCGCTCCGGATTGGTGGTGACCACCTGTACGGCGACGTAGAGGTTGGCGCCCAGGCGCTTGGCGGCGGCGTCGACCACGAAGCGCTGGTCGGTGGCGGTGGCCATCGACCAGCGATGGTCGCCGGGCGACGACGACATCGACAGCAGCAGCCACGGCGCCAGGCGGTGGCGGTACTGGTAGGCGTGCTTGCTGCGCGGCACCTCCTCATAGCCGTGGGCGGTGGCCCAGCCGATCCACTCGCGGTGCGTCCAACCCGCCACTGCGCCCGGCCGTGGCATCTCCTCCGGTCGCGGCAGGCCATAGATGGTCGTCGCCGCCGGCGGCAGCAGCAGGTCATCGAAGGTGTCGGACCCGGTCAGCGCGAACCAGTCGTCAGCGATCTCCGGCCAGGGTCCGGGCACTTCGTCCAGTGCCAGGTTGGCACCTTCGGGCAGTCGCTCGATGCAATCGAGGTGGTCGGCGGTGATGCGCATCGGCGGCAGGGTCGGATCAATTCCGATCAGACAAGGGTGCGCCGGACCCCGCCCGGACGACCGCGGGATGAGCGGGCGGAAGCCGACTTGACGATCGCCGCAACCGGGGCTACTAGAGGCTTCCGACTATGCGACCATCCCCGATGCAACATCTGCAACCAATTGCCATCAAATCAGTTGGACCGCCGCAGATAGCGCTCGCAATGACCGTGATGCTGGTCGGTCTGATGAGCGGTTGCGGCATCGATGCCCAGCGCCTGACCGCGATGCGCAGCGCCCAACCAGCGGCGCTGACCGGCGACGTCAGCGATCTCGCCGATCTGATCGTCGGACCGGTGCGTGACGACGTGCTGCACCGGCAGGCCATGGATGTAGCGGTCGTCCTGCTTACCCGGCCAAGCGCCAAGACGAATCCCGATCCCAAGCTGTCGGCCGCGCGTGCGCGCATCGAACAGCGTCTGGTCGCGCTGGCGAAACCGACTCGGACCGTGACGGCAGCGATCGCATTCATCAAGCCGCGTCCGTCCGAGGTGCGTAGCGCAATCGCCGACGGCAGCCTGCGTGGCTGGGCGATCGCCTGTCTGGGCCGGCTCGATGGCGATCGTCACGCCGGGCTGCTCGCGGATGCACTGCTCGATGATGGGCTCCAGTCCAACGATGACGCGCTGTATGGCGCCGCCCTCGGTCTCGCTGCGCAACCGCTGCGGCTGGCCAGCGATGACAGTCTGGCGTCGCGGGTGCTGCGCGGTGCCGCGCATGCGGTGGGTCGGCCTGGCCAGAGCGACAAGACCGCCTACGTCTTTTACCACCTCTGCCTCACCGTCGCGCGTCCGCAGGTCATGCTGCATGCGCTGTCTGATTCTCCTGGAGCCTCGGGAGCACCCGGTCCAGACGAGGTCGCGCTCATCCATAACTGCACCTCACGGGTCCTGGTGACTGGCGCCAACCGCGGCGACCCGCCACCGCCGGCGACCAGCGCGGCGGTGGCGCGCATCCTGCAACTGCTCCGTCCCGAGGCGAAGCCGCATCCCGCGGTGCGGCGCGAAAGTCTCATGCGCCTGGCGCTGATCGATCCGGTCGCCGTCATCGCGACGGTTCCGGCGTGGCCCCTGGCAGGTGGCGATGCGTCGCTGGCCCGCGATGCGTTCGATGCGCTGCTGGTCGCCGATCACGCGCTTGCCATTGCGTCGGGTGCGGGACGGCGACCGGTCCCAGGAACCGGCTTCGCAACCTTCGACCCGGAACTGCTGCACCCCGGCGTGCGCATCGCCGAGGTCCGCGCCGCCGCCGCTGCTGGCGCCCTGCCGCTGGCCGAACGCATCCTCGCCGCCGGAGGTGGCAATGCCGAGGAGCGCGATCGCTTCATCGGCGTGCTCGCGGCACGCTGGCCGCAAGCCGTCGAGCAGGCGCTGATCACCGGCGGGCTGGAAGCATCGGTACCGGTCGACCTGGCGCGGCTGCATCTGGTGCGCCTCCTGCCGCTGCTGCTCGCGGACGGACATCCGCAGCCGTTGCCGGCGCTGGTCGATGTCCTTGAGCGTTGCCTGCGCCGCGCCGATGGCGATCAACTGATCGCCGTGGTCGACGCCGAAATGCCGGCAAGCGCCGCTGGATTGCGCGTCGACGCGGTGCTGGCGGCGCCGTCGGGACAGGGCGATCGTGCCCTGCCGGTGCCGTTGATCGGGCTGCTGCTCTCCGGACTGGATGCTCTGGCCGCTGACGCTGCCGGCGCCGATGGTCTGACCGCGCGCGTGCCGCGCCTGGTCGCCCTGGCCGGCTCGCAGGTGCGCCACGGCGGTGTCAGCGGCGGAGCGCTGGCGGTGGCGCTCGCCAACCGCCTGGGTTCGCAGCATCTGGTCGCGGTGGTTGCAGCGGCGGTTCTCAACGGCCGGAACCTGCCAACGGTCGCCGACCTCGCACTCCTCGGGCGCATCGCCCGCGCTGCCCGCGCCGAGCGCTCGCTGTGGTGGGCCGGCGTCCGGCCTGGACTGCTGCGCGCCTTGGCTGGCGACGACGCCGACCTCAGCCTGGCCGCCGCTGCGCTGCTCGTCGAACTGACCCAGGGCGACGACGCGCTGGCTGCGGCGGTGGCGCCACCGGTGCTGGCGCGCTGGCCGAGGCTCGCAGGCAACCCATGACCCTACCGGGAAATCCACCCATGACCCGCAACCCCGATGGGTTCGTCCGCTGGTGCGCCTTGGTCATGGCGATCGGCGGCCTCGCCGCCGGTGAGACGGTTCCGCACGTGGTGGTCGAGCCACGCGTCTTCCAGTCCCTGGTCGTGCGCGATGGCCTGGCCAGCCTGTTCACCGCAGATCCAGGTCGGCAGCCCGCCGCCGCGGTCGCCTATGTGCTGCCGGCCGCGCTGACCAATCACGCCACTCCCGCACCGGCACCGGAACGCATCGTCCGCCTGATCCTGGTGCCGGCCGCCGGTCAGGCCGCCTTTCCGGTCAATCAGCAGGTCGGTCCGCGGATGATGATCGAACGGCTGCTGGTGGTCAGCGACGACGGTCGCATCGCCGCGACGGCGTCCTTGTCCGCGGCCGCTGCCTGGTCAGGACTCGACCGCACCGCGCTGCATCTGGAAAGCGCCAGCGCCGGCCTCGCGGTGCGCAGCGATGGCTCGATCGAGCGTGTCGGCGCCATCGACCCCGATGCGCTGGTACGCGATGGCATCTGCATCGCGGCAACCTGGCGCGGTTCGCCGGTGCGCGGCACCCTGCGCATCGAGCCCGACTTCGCTTGGCCGCAGGCAGCCCTGTCGGTCAGCGGCAACGATGGCGCCGCCGGATCGCCTGGTCGTTCCGGAGTCCGTGGCAGCCACGGCGAAAGCGGCCGCAGTGGCGGCAATGGGGTGGATGGCGGCAAGACCGTCGGCGCGAGCCGCGCCGGACGGGCGGGGACCGATGGCGATGGCGGTGGCGACGGACTGGACGCGGGCAACGGTGGCGCGGGTGCCAGGGGTGGTTCCGGTCAGCCGGGCCTCTCGGCGATGGATCTGCGACTGATCGCCACGCCGGTGGTCGATGCGCGCGGACAGCTCTTCGTCCGCTACCAGGCCAGCACGCGGTCGGTGCAGCAGATCGTGCTGCTGCCGGTCGGGCAGGTGTTCACCGTCACCGGACTGGGCGGCCGCGGCGGAGCCGGCGGGGTCGGCGGCTCGGGTGGAGCCGGCGGCTCTGGTGGCGCCGGTGGCGCTGGCGGTCGCGGCGGTCAGGGCGGCACCGGAAGCGGCGGAGGACCCGGCGCCATGGGCCCGCGGGGAGCGGACGGGACACGTTTTTCAGAGGCGGGGACCGGCCTTTCCGGAGGTCCAGGCGGCAAGGGCGGTGCCGGTGGAACCGGCGGCAAGGGCGGAGCGGGCGGCAATGGCGGTTCGGGCGCGACCGGAGGCATGGCCGGTGCCGGCGGGAATGGCGGCGATGGCGGTTACGGGGCCTTGGTCACCGTGATCATCGCAGGAGACGACGTCTTCCAGGCCAGCGTGCGCCGGGGATTGCGCATCGACGTCAGTGGTGGTGCTGGCGGCACCGGCGGACCGGCCGGCGCACCCGGCGCCCCGGGTGAGGCGGGCCGTGCCGGATCCAATGGCGGCGGCGGTGCGGCCGGCGACGGCGGCGTGCCCGGGCGCGGTGGTCCGGGTGGCCTAGGTGGCACGGGCCGCATCTACACCGAGGAGTACCCGATCTTCGTCAACTCGCCCAATGGCCCACGGCAAGTCATGCAATCGCGCACCGTGCAACGGCCCAATGGCAATCAAAGACCGCGCGGGGACGACGGCCGTGATGGCAACCTCGGCTCTCCCGGCAAAGGCGGATCGCGTGGTCGTTCCGGACTGGACGGTTCCCCTGGTGCGCCCGGCCCCGACGGCGGCAGCGGCCGTCGCGGCGGTGACGGACAGGTGATCGTCCTCGTCGTGCCCATGCCCGTGGCGGTTGCGACGGAGGCCATCCCGTGATCCCGCGCCGTCTTCGCCTTGCCGGCGTCCGCCTGCTTATCGCCGGGACCCTGGCGGCCTCCGTGGCCGCGGTCGAGGTGAGCGCACGCGCGCTCGACCATCTCGGTACCACCATCGACCAGGTGCGAGTGCACGTGGTCTTCGCCAGCCTCCTCGGTCGCCCGGTGGTGACTGCCGACTGCGCCTGGACCCTGCCGGCGGGCACCGCGGTTCCCGCCTGGCAGGCGTTTGCCGGAGTCGAGATGCAGATCGAGGCGGCTGGTCGGCGCGGCTGGCTCGCGCTGCGCGTCCCCTTGCCCGCCCCCGGCAGCGGACGCGGTCCAGTGGTGTCGCCAGGGCTGGAGTGGCCTGCGCTGATCACCGGAGACGACGGCCCCTGGACCGAGACCATGCTGCGCGCGGTCTGGCCAGCCGGCCTGCGCGTGGTGGCGCTGCGCATCGTCGGCGGTGAGCAGCAGTCCCGTCGGGCAGTCAGCGTCAGCGCGGCGCATGCCGCCCAGATCGCCGCGTTGGCCACGGTGGCCGAGCGTCTGGCCGATGACCGCAAGAAGGAACTGGCCGAACGCGAGAGCGGGCGCGCCGCCGCGGCCAAGGAGACCGCTGCGAGATCGCAACGGCTGGCCCAGACCCAGGCGCAGCACCAGCAGCAACTGGAGACGCAGCAGGCCGCGGCTGCCGGGGACCACCGTCGCGCCATCGCCCAGCGGCGCGACGCCGAGGATGGCGCCATCGACGCCGCCCAACGGGCGCAGGCCGATCGTGAGCGCGTCCGCCAGGCTGGCTTCGCCGCCCGTCAGAAGGAGGACCAGGACTTCTTCCGACGCGCCCATGCCGAGGCCAATCGCGACCAGGAGCGCGCGGCCGCTGCTGAGTCCGAGCGTGAGCGTCAGCAGCGCGCCGAGGCCGAGCGGCAACGTCAGGAAGCGCTGGCGAAGGCCGAGCGCGAACGCATCCAGGACGAGGCGGTCGCGCGTCAGCGGGCGACCGATCAACGCGATTCCGCGCGCCGTCAGGACGCGGCCGCCCAGGCCAAGGCGGCGGAGCAGCAGCGTCAGGCCGCGCGCGAGCAGGCGGCGCGTGAACAGGCGGCGCGCGAGTCGGCAGACCGCGAGCGTCGCGAACGCGACGAGGCGGCGGCCCGCGAACGCGCCGCCCGCGAACAGGCCGAGCGCGAACGCGTGGAGGCGGTGGCGCGTGAACGCGTGCGCCTGGAACACGAGCGCGCCGAGCAGGAACGCCAGCGTCTGGCCGAGCAGCAGGCGCTGGTCGAGCGCACGCGTCGCGTTGCCGTCACCGGGGATCCCGTGACCTGGGCCGAGGGTGCTGGCAAGGAAGGTCAAGTCGAGGCGGGGGCACTGGTGTTGGCCGGGTATCGGCTCAGTGGACTCGCGCTGCGCTTCCGCCACGGCCTGCTGCTCGGCGAGGCGACCCTGGCCCACCACCTGCGCTTCCAACCTGCAGACGCCGCCAGTCCTCCGCCGCAGTGGGGATCGATCGTCGTCATCCTGGAGATCGCCGCGCCCGGCGGCGCCCGCTACCGCATCGAGACGAATCCGCTCATAGCCGCGCCTGGACGCTTCGGGCCGGATGTGCCGGGCAGCCCCGCCTGGCAGAATCTGCTGCGCACCGCCGATGGCGGTGCGGTCTCCGCCGACGCCGCTCGCGCCGTATTCAAGGCCGGCGGTACCATTCGCATCGTCGCGGTCGAGGTTCGTTGAGCCGCCGCGTGCGCGCTGCCGTTCACCCCGCCATCACCACCAGCCAGGTGGTCGCCGCCGCGTTGTGGGCGGCATGCGCGGTCATCGAGGCGATGATCGAGCCGCGCCAGGCACGGATGAACGCCAAGGAGGCACCGACCGCGGCGAGGGGGATGATGGCGACCAGGCCCTGGGGATGGATGGCGGCGAAGATCAGGCTGCTGAGGACGACGGCGATCGGCAGCCGCCAGACGCCGCGCAGGTGATGAAACAGCGCGCCGCGGAACATCAGTTCCTCGGTCAGCGGCGCCCACACGCAGGCGAGCAGGTACAGCCCGGCGATCCCGGCCCAGCCCGAGGACACTGCTTCGAACATGATCGGGTGCTCGGGCTCGGGCAGACCCAGTCGCTGCACCAGCAGGCCGGCACCCAGCATCAGCGCGACCAGCAGCGGCAGGGCGGTCAGCCAGCCGACCAGGCCGGCGCCGATCTCGCGCCAGGCTCCGGCGCCGCGCTGCAGGCCGAAGGCGTGGCAGGCGCTGGCCGCATCGAAGCCGCGCCAGCGCAGCCAGCCGATCAGCAGCGGCACCAGCACCAGCAGGTTCAGCCAGGTGGTGTGCGGGCTGTCCCAGCCGCTGGCGTGCCACGCGGCGCCGAGTCCGAAGTGCCCGACCAGATAGAGCGCGAACACTTCGAGCAGTGCCGGTGAACCGACGCGATCGCTGCCCTGGCGATCGGGCAGGCGGCGCCCGCGGAACGCGATCCAGGCGATGATGGACAGGACGATGCCGGCGATCACCGCCAGCAGGGCGATGACCCCCAGCACCGAATAACCGGTGAGCAGAACAAAGGCCGGGCGCAGCGCCGCCACCCGCTGCGCGTCACCGGCGGGCGCACCATGCGCCAGGGCCAGTTCGGCGAACCAGCGATGGTGCTGGCGCAGCGAAGTACGCTCGCCCTCCGTAATCGCGGACACTCCCTGGTCGTAGAGTCGACGCAGCACGGCGATATCACCGGCGAGTTCAGCGTCGACCGGGGCCACGCGGTCGAGGCGGTTGCGCGCCGCGGCGGCACCGAGGATCTCGCCAACGACGACGGCGACACGAAGGCGGTCGCGGTCGTCGCGGATCGCGTCGCTCTCGATCTTCGCCAGGGCGGCGATGACCGTTGGCGAATCCGGCTGCAACGCATGCACCGCGACGGTGTAGCGCGCCAGGGCGCGGAGCTGGATGCGGCTGGACAGGGAGGCGCCGGGCAGCGGCCCCTGGTCGACGTGGCTGACCAGGGTGACGACATGGCTCGCCGCCATCAGGGCGACCAGTCCGAGCACCACCAGCCACGCCAGCACCGCTCCGAGACGGCGGGAGGCGGGCGGCGCGGATTCCGGGGGCAGGGACACCGACGCCGTCGTAGCGGTGCTGGCCTGCGCACCAAGGGCCGTCCGCCGCGCGATCGCGGTCTGGAGCTTTGCCCGCCGCCGGCCGATCGCTATCACGCGCCCTGCGAGGGTGCCATGTCTGCGGATGCCGCTGCCGTTCCCAAGGATCTCTATCCCGTGATCGCGCGCGTCCGTGACGGCGCGCTGATGCGCAGCATCGAGGACTATCAGCGGCTGTATCAGCGTTCGCTGGGCGACAACGATGGCTTCTGGGCCGAGCAGGCGAAGGCGTTCCTGACCTGGCGCCGGCCGTTCGACCGCGTGCTCGACCACGACTTCCGCACCGGCCACATCGCCTGGTTCCAGGGCGGTCAGCTCAACGTCAGTGAGAACTGCGTCGATCGCCATCTCGCGAAGCGCGGCGACCAGATCGCCATCCTGTGGGAGGCCGACGAGCCTGGCGAGGTGCGTCGCATCACCTACCGCGAGCTGCACGCCGACGTCTGCCGTCTCGCCAATGCCCTGGCGGCGCGCGGGGTGAAGAAGGGCGACCGTGTCGCCATCTACCTGCCCATGGTCCCCGAGGCCGCCACCGCGATGCTCGCCTGCGCCCGTCTCGGCGCGCCGCATTCGGTGATCTTCGGCGGCTTCAGCGCCGAGTCGGTGCGCGACCGTATCCTCGACGCCGATTGCCGCGTGCTCATCACCGCCGACGAAGGCCTGCGCGGGCGCAAGGTGGTGCCGCTCAAGGACACCGTCGACACCGCCCTCGCCCACTGCCCGGAGGTGCACAGCGTCTTCGTGCTGCGGCGCACCGGCGGCGCGGTGACCATGAAGGCTGGTCGCGACCTCTGGCTGCACGAGGCGATGGCGCGCGAGCGGCCGTACTGCCCGGCCGCGCCCATGGACAGCGAGGACCTGCTGTTCCTGCTCTACACCTCGGGGTCGACCGGAAAGCCCAAGGGCGTCGCGCATTCATCGGCCGGCTACCTGCTCTACACCGCGATCACCCACAAATACGTCTTCGATCACCGCGAGGGCGACGTCTACGCCTGCATGGCCGACGTCGGTTGGGTCACCGGCCACAGCTACATCGTCTATGGGCCGCTGTGCAACGGCGCCACCACCTTCATGTTCGAGGGCATCCCGACCTTCCCCGATGCCGGGCGCTATTGGGACATGGTGCAGCGCCACCGCATCACCCAGCTCTACACCGCGCCCACCGCCATCCGCGCCATCGCCAAGGAGGGCGACGCGCATCCCCGACGCTATGACCGGTCAAGCCTGCGCGTGCTCGGCAGCGTCGGCGAGCCGATCAATCCCGAGGCTTGGCGCTGGTATCACGACGTCGTCGGGGAGGGCCGCTGCGCCATCGTCGACACCTTCTGGCAGACCGAGACGGGCGGCCACATGATCACGCCGCTGCCCGGCGTGCATGCGCTGAAACCGGGGTCGGCGATGCATCCCTTCTTCGGCGTCGAAGCGGTGGTGCTCGACGAGAAGGGCAACGAGATCGCCGGTAACGACGTCAGCGGCATCCTTGCCTTCAAGCGGCCGTGGCCGGGCATCGCGCGCACCATCTACGGCGATCACGAGCGCTTCGTGAACACCTACTTCAAGCCCTACCCCGGTTATTACTTCACTGGCGACGGCTGCCGTCGCGACGCCGACGGTTGCTGGTGGATCACCGGTCGCGTCGACGACGTGATCAACGTCAGCGGCCACCGTTTGGGGACGGCCGAGGTCGAAAGCGCGCTGGTCGCCCATCCCGCCTGCGCCGAGGCCGCCGTGGTCGGTTATCCCCACGACATCAAGGGCACCGGCATCTTCGCCTACGTCATCCTCAAGGCCGGCCACAGCGAGAGCCCCGAACTGATCGCCGCGCTCAAGCAGTCGGTGCGCCACCACATCGGCCCGATCGCCACTCCGGACAAGATCCTGATCACGCCTGGCCTGCCCAAGACGCGCTCGGGCAAGATCATGCGCCGCATTCTGCGCAAGGTCGCCGCCAACGAGACCGGCCAATTCGGGGACATCACCACCCTCGCCGATCCGGCGGTGGTCGAAGCACTGGTGCAGAAGCGGTTGACGCTGGGGGCGTGAGCGCGGAATTCCGCTCCTCGGGGGATGCTTTCGACTGACCACACTGAGGGACCAGGGCTGCCGCCGGTACGTGGGAGCATCGCCGCATCGCAGTGCGTCCGTTGCCGGAAGGACGCCGGCCGGCGCGCGTGTTCAGCCCCCGCGTCCGCCGCCCAGGCCGCCACGATTGCCGCGACCGCGGTTGCCCCCAGTGGGTGTGGGAGTGCGGCCAGCGCCTCCGGTGGTGCGACCACCAGTCGTATTGCCATTTCCGGTTCCGCCGTTGCCACTGCCCGCGCTGCCGGCAGCGCGACGGGCAGCCTCGAGCTCTGCGGGAGTGATCGCGCGCACGGTGGTATCAAGGCGGGCGAGCAGTTCGGCCAAGCCGGCGCCAAGGCCCTGTTCGGCGAGGATGGCGGCTGCTGGCACCGGCATCCCGGCGCGCAGGTCGTGGCGGTCGAGGAAGCGCGGCACCTCGTCGCAGTCGATCACCGGCAGGCCGGGAGCCGAGGTGCGCACGAGTTCGGCGAGACGGCTCCACTGCGATGAGCCCGGCTTGCCGCTGCGGTTGATGATGGCCAGCACCGGCACGGTGCCGCGTGCCAGCGCCTGATCGGCGAGACGCAGCCAGTCGTTGGCGGTGATCGCCGGCGGCTCGGCACTGGACAGCCCGACCACCAGCAGGTGCGGCTCGGTGGGCGGGTCGATGTCCAGAAGCTGGTCGAGGTGTTCGAGGCCCTGGTAACAGAGCACGGCCTTGGTGTCGAGCGGCGCGGCGTTGACCGCGGCCAGGGGCGGGCCGAGGCGTTCGCACCAGCGCGCGCTATCGGTGGCGTCGCCAGGCAGCATCAGGCGCAGGGTGGGCGCAGTCGGCTTGAGTTCATTGCGCGCGACCACCACCCGGAGCGCCAACTCGTGCAGACCACTGCGGCCCTCGATCGCGATCGGCAACAGCGTGCCGGGCGTCACCGCCAGTTCGTTGAACGACGGTACTTCGGCACCACGGGTGGCAGCCAGTGCGGCGATGAAGGGGGTGTCGGCGCCGGAACTGATCACCAGCGCGTCGATCGGCTCCGACGAGGCGATGGCGATGGAGGCGAGCGTCCAGTCCGGCGTGGTGACCTTCACCGAGCCCAGGCGCTGCGGCTGGCCGCGCACCAGGGCGGTGGCGATCAGCTCGCGCTGGCGGATCGGGTGCATGAGGAGCTGGATGCTGCCCGGACCGGTGAATCCGGTCAGGCGCAGCCGGACCTGCTGCTGCCGGCGATCGTCGCTGAGCAAGCTGCTGCCGGGCTCGCCGGCCCACCACGGTGTCCGGGCGGGCACCGTCGGCAGACCACGGGCGACGGTGACGGCGAGCATCTGGTCGCCTACCAGCAGTCGTTCCAGCGCGGTGACCGGCCTGGGCAATGGCGCGATCACGGCGACCGGCTTGGCCGCCATCGCCAACGGGGCGCCAGCGGCCGGCGCCACGGCAACCAGCACGGCCGGTGTCGGCAGGGCGGCGAGGCGCGCAGTGAGTTCGGCCGCGCGGCCGGCGAGGGTGGTGTCATTCTCGGGTAGGAGCAGCGCGTCCAGGCGACGACGGGCCTCGCCGGCATCGCCGCGGGCGATCGCGGCCTCGATCTCCACCAGTGCGGCGACCGCGGTCGCATCGGAATTCAACGCGGGTGCCAGCAGTTGCCGGCGTGAGCTCAGCCGTGCCCGCAAGGCGATGAGGCGTTCGGCATGGAGCGGCGCGGACGGGTCGCCGAGCTTCGCCACCAGTTCGTCCGCGATCTGCCAGCGGCCGTCATCGATGGCGCTGTTCAGGGCATCGAGCATCTGGGCTGGGCGGTCGCGGGTGCGCTCGGCGGCAGCAGCCGGCGTGGCTGCCACGGAGCTGGTCATCGGTTGCGGGGACGCCGTGCGCACTGGCTCGCTTGGGATCTCCGCCACCGGCGGAACCGGTGGACGCTGCCGTGTGGCCGGGCCGCTGAGCGTCAGCGCCACCGTGGCCATCACCGCGACCGCTCCGCCGATCAGCAGCCAAGGCGTCGCCGAGGGTGCGTGACGCGAACGGTGACGGACGGAGGAGATGCGCGGCGTCGATGGGTGGGACGGCGCCGGACGGTTTCCCGCCATCGCCACCGCCGAGGTCCGGGTGGCGATCGCGCTCGCTGTGGCGGCAATCGGGGTGACGCTGCCGACGCCACGCCCCGCGACCGCGTCGGGTGGGATCGCAGCGGCGGCCTGGTGCAGGAGGCGCGCCAGTTCGCGCGCGCTGGCGACGCGCTGCGCCGGCGCCTTGGCCATGCAGGCACGGATCAGCGGGTCGAGGGCGACCAGGTCGCCGCGGTGCGCGGCCAGCGACGGGATGGGTTGGTTGATGTGAAGTTGCAAGACCTGCAACGGACGCGGCGCGCTGTAGGGCGGTGTCCCGCACAAGGCGTGATAGAGCGAACAGCCCAGGCTGTAGAGATCGGCGGGTGGACCACCGTCATCGCCGCGGCAGACCTCCGGCGCCATGTAGGCCGGACTGCCGACCAGCGCGCCGGTATGGGTGAGCAGCGCCGAGTCCTCGGTCTTGGCCAAGCCGAAGTCGGCCAGCTTCGCCACCCCGCCGCGGGTGACCATGATGTTGTCGGGTTTGAAGTCGCGGTGGACGATGCCCATGGCGTGTGCGGCGGAGAGGCCTTCGGCGGCCTGACGATGCAGATCGAGGATCTGGCGCACGCTGATCCGGCTCTGACCGAGCAGGCGGCCGAGGCTCCAGCCGTCGACGTATTCGAGCACCATCACGAACAGCGGCGCACCGCCTGGTCCGGTGCACGGCCCGAAATCGTGGCAGGCGATGACGTGGGGATGGATGAGGCGGGCGATGGCATGCGCCTCGCGACCGAAGCGTTCGATGTAGAGCTGGTCGGCAGCGAGGTGCGGAGCGATCACCTTGATGGCGACCGTGCGGTCGAGGCGCAGTTGGCAGCCCTGGTAAACCGCACCCATGGCGCCGCGGCCGAGCAGGCGATCGAAGCGCAGGGAGTCGGTGCGGTATCCGATCAGGGGATCGGGGCCAGTATCCACCTCAGGCATGGGCGGCATGGTCGTTCACCTGCCGATGGTCGGAAGGAGAAACTGTCCAGACCCAGGGTGTCTGAGCGATCCGGCACGGCGTGACGAATGGCGCGGGTGACACAATCGACGATGCATCGAGACCCTTCTGTCCGGAAGGCAGCAGCCATCGGCAGCGTCCGACTTGGCTCGAACCGCCTTGCGAGCAATTGCGCTTCGGCCTCCTCTGCCAGCCGTGCAGATAACGATCTCTGCTGGTGCGAGCGCGTGCGCATCTGCGGTCAGACCTGCACACGCGGTCGGTTCGTCGCAACCGCTGACCGCCTCACTCATCCACCGCGGGACAGCCATCGGCCCGCTGAATCAGAGGTCGACCCAGCCGCGCTGTCCCGGCGCCGTCGCGCGCGCGGCTGCGATCACCAGCGGTGCCAGGCCCGGCCCGTGTTCCCACAGCGCCTGGAACAAGCTGAGCACGCGGTCCTGTCCCTGTCCGCGCGGAGCCAGCCAGGCTTGCAGCGTCCCCAGCGCCGGTCGACCGGCGGCACGCAGGTCGCCGCGTGCGAGACTGCGCGCGAGCCGATCGCGTTCGCGGTGCAGGCGCGCCAGGCCGGCAGCGAGGCGGCGGGAGTGATCGCCGCTGGAGCTGACCGCGGCCGCGCTCAGCGCGGTTAGCGCGGTCAGCGCGGTCAGCGCAGCATCGAGGTCGGCGAGCGGCCGCGTAGCAGCCACGACACCGCTTGCTGCCTGTGCTGGAGCGTCGAGGTCGGCGTCGCGCCGGCTGGCGGACGCCAGCGACGCACCGCTTTCGGCAGATGGCCCTCCGCCCGCCAGCGTCGCGGCATCGCTGCCCCAGGCCGCGCACCCGCGCCGCACCCAGGTCGGCAGCAGGGTGAGCGACGGTCGCGGCCACGGCCTTGGTCGGGGCACGCCGAGCGCCGGGTAGAGCGGCCCGATGCCGGCGTGGTAGGCGAGTTCGCCGGGACCGAGCACCACCACCGCCGCCGGCAGCGCCGCCTGCTGCACGACCGGCCGCAGCGCCGCACCCGGGCTGAGCTCATCAGGCGCGCTGGTCGCCAGCGTCCGCGCCGTCACGCCAGCCACGGCGATGCGGCCGTCGGTGCGGTCGGCGAACAGCGGCGGCTGGGAGAGTTCGCCGAGCGGATCGGCGAAGCCGCGCGCGATCATCCGCGCCCGTTGCTGCGCCAGCGCCGCCGCCGGCCAGGCGTCGAGGGCACGCGACAGCAGTGGTCGCCACAGCGGGCGCAGCCGATGGCCTTCGATCGCGACCAGGCCGTGGCCGTGGAACAGCGTGGCGAGCAGCCGGCACAGCCACGCGCCCATGCCCTCTTCCGGCCACGGCGCCTGGGCCAGCAACCAGTCGCGGCCCAGCCCGGCGCCAAGGTGCTCACGACAATGCGCCACCAGACCATCCCACCACACCGTCGCCGGTCGGAAGCGCAGACTCGCCCGTCCACCGCCCAGTGCGGCCGTGAAGCGGCGCCGATCGCCCCGTCGCGTGATCAGATCCGCATGCCCGGCCTCGCCGAGATCGTGGTCCTCGCTGGCGCACCAGAACAACGCCGTCGCCGGCACCCCGCTGGCCGTCAGCCGCTCGGCGACCGCGATCGCCGTCGCCGTCTTGACCAGGGTGTAGAGCGGCCCGCCGCCCACCGCCGGCTGCTGCCCAGCGACCACGGCGACGCTGTCCGGCGCCGCCAACCGAGCCACCGCCGCCGCGTCGCCCGGTGCCTGGGCGAGGATGGCCGCGAGCGCAGCGCGATCCCAGCCGCGATCACCAGCCAGGAATGCGCGCGCTCCGGCCGCCAGCGCCGCATCGTCGCGCCCACCGGGATCGCCGAGCCAGCCGAGCACCTCGGCCTCGCCGGCGAGCCACGCGGCGAGGACGCCGGGGCGATCGGGTGTCGTCTGGTCGGGCGGATCGCGGGGGAGATCGGGTCGTAGCGTCATGACGGGATTGCGTGGGCCTGACACGAACGGTGTTCGTCGCGGTGCACGTCGTGTCGGCAGGGCACTGCCGACTGGTTGCCCTGACGTTGGCGTGGCGCGGTCTCAGACGCGGCTTATCGGCGCCTGGCCAGGGGTCTAGCAGGCTGATGAAAAACTCCGCTCTCCATCAGCCTGATGCCTTCGCGCTCCCCGGGGGCGACCTGCGGTCGCTATTTTCCCCGGGAAACGCGAAGGGAGCTTTTTATCCAGGGGGGAGACGCCCCCCTGTAACCCCCCGCAGGCTGCTTTTTCAGCAGCCTGCTAGGACGCGTCAGCGCCGCCTGGGATGGCGGCATACCGTGAGAGTGATGTTGTCGACCCATGAGCCAGGCCATGCGTCCTTGCGTCCATCGGGCTGGCGTTTCGCGTTTCGGATGACTCGCGGCCGGCCGGCCGGCCGCGCAACGTTTTGTCGACCGACCGTTCAGCGGTCGAGCGTCCCCAGCCAGCCCCCCGTGCGCACCCAGTCCAGGAAGGCCGGCAGCCAGGGCTGCGTGCGCGGCGTGTGGCCGCCGGCCGGCGGATGCTCATAGAGCATCGCCACCCCGGCCTGGCGCAGCGCCGCGGCGAAGCGCCCGCTGTTGGCGTCAGCCGCGACCAGCTTGTCGTCGGCGGCGTGCCACAGGAAGCAGGGCGGCGTCGCGGCGGTGACGCGCAGGTCACTGCTCAGCGCCGCGAACGCTGCTGGCGTGGTGTCGGCCGGGATGGTGTTGGTGCGCGTGCCCGCCCAGTCCTCGCGCATCGAGGTCACCGGCGAGATCAGGGCGAGGAATGCCGGCTTGGCGTCGGCGCGCGCGATGACGTCGTCGGATCGGGCGACGCCGGCGGTGTCGCCGGTGGCGCACCAGCTCGCCAGGTGCCCACCGGCCGAGTAGGCGATCAGCCCAACGCGCTCGCCGGGGAAGCCCCAGGTCGCGGCATTGGCTTTGACCAGCCGCAGCGCGCGCAGCCCGTCCTCGCCCGGGCACGGCCAGGGATGGCGGCGGCCGAAGCGGTAGAGCAGCGTGAACGTGGCGACGCCGCGCGCGGTCATGGCGTCGCTGAGCGGGTCCTCGGGACGCACGGTGATGTGGTGGTAGCTGCCGCCGGGAACGATGAGCAGGGCGCCGACCGGCGCGCGGCCGGTCGGCGGCAGGCGCACCAGCAGGATCGGCACGTCGAGCGAGGACTGCGCATCATGGTCGGCGGTGGCGCCCGGCGGCAGACCGGGATGGAGCCGGATGGCGCTGCGGTCGACCAGCACCGGTGGCGGGTCGATCGGCGGGGTGGGATGACGGTAGGGTTCGCGCTCGCCTGCTGCTGCTGATACTGCGAGCGTCATGATCGCGACGCACGCCAGTCGGGACCGGTCGCGGTGGCGCGGCGCGGCGAGGGATGGCGGGATGGCAGTCATGCGCTGCGACGTTCCTACCTCGTCCACCGTAGGGTGCTGCGGCAGGTTATGGATTGTTTGCGGTGGTGGAGGTGGCGAGCGGATGCCAGGACGGATGCCAGGACAGGCCCTCGATGTCGGGATGCGAGCGGCTCAGGTGCCTGAAACCGGCTTCCGCCGCGGACCGGTCGAAGGTGGATCGCGCTGACGAACTGAAACAACGCCCAGCTCTGTCGCCGCGGATCAGCCATTGACACCAACGGCCGAATCAAGACCGTCCTCGCGCCCTTGAATCAGCGCCGGACATAGTTCGCGAGTCGACGGGAACGCAGGAGACGCGATGGCGGCACATTCCAACGTAGGCCCTGGTAGTTCAGCACCGGTCGGTTGTCCCTTGGACGGCGGCATGATCAGGGCGCGAGCATTCCAGATAGGCGAGACGCACGCTGCTCGACGGTGCGATCCTGGAGACCAAGCGCCGCAACCGTTCGGCGCTTCAGTCCTCAAACGACGCACCGCACGCACTCCCCGCTCCGACCACATCACTATTTCTGGAAAGACCCACGCCATGACCCCGCGTCACGCTTTCGTCTCCGTCCTCACTGCCACGACCATGTCCGCCATCCTGTGCTGCCTTGTCCTGGCGCGATTGACGGCCGGCGATGCGGTGGTGGTGGACGCGGCGGGCAACACCACGGTCAACGGCGCCTTGACCGTGGTCGGGCCGTTCACCTCGACCGGTTCCGTCAAGGGCACTGCCGAGGTGGATACCGCGGGTTGGACGACCTATGCCGACGTCGCCGGCTCCGCCCCGGTGGACGGGACCGGCGGCACCGCGAATGCCACCTGGATCCGCACGACCACGTCGCCGCTCGACGGCACCGCATCATTCGTCCTGGTCAAGGATGCCGCCAACCGCCAGGGGCAGGGGGCGAGCTTCGACTTCACCATCCCTGACGGCGACAAGCAGCGCACCTTCGAGATCACCTTCGACGCGCTGTCGACGTCGGCAGCATACGTCACTGGTGATCTACAGATTTTCGTCTTCGACCGTGACCTCGGCGTCCTGGTGGACACGCCGATCAAGATCATTCCCGGAGATGCCATCAACCGGAAGCACTTCATCGGGTTCTTCCGGACTTCAGCCAGCGTGAACTATCGCCTCATCTTCCATGTCGCGACGACGTCTGCGGTTGCGTATAGCATGTATTTCGACCGCATCGCGGTACGGCCCAATAGCCAAATCGTCACCGGCTGGCAGGCGTTCACCCCGGTGATCGATGCGGTGACGACGAATCCGACCAAGGGGGCGACGCGGGAGGAGTTGTGCCGGTGGCGCCGCGCCGGACACAATATCGAGATCGACTTTTTCTACGAGCAGACCTCGGCGGGCACAGCGGGCAGCGGAACCTACAAGTTCAAGCTCCCCGAAGGGCTGCTGGGGGACACCAGCGTGGTCAAGGCCGACTCCGGTTCGAGCGTCACAACGCGATCGAGCTTGGTCGGGAAGTGCATGGCGGTCGACAGCGCCACGCTGGATCCCTGGCAGGGAGTGGTGACCTTGTTCGATGCGAGTTCACTGGCATTGCAGTGCGTATTCTCCACCGGCACTCCCCAGGCCCGCTTCGCATCGAGTGCCTTGTTCACGTTGAGCAACGTGAACATGTATTATTCCTTCCAAGCCAGCATCCCCATCGCCGGTTGGGACAGTTGAGTTCAATAGTGAGGGCAAGCATGCGCCCTGATCTGAGCATGCATAATCGCGAATTGCGAATGGTCCGCGTCATCACCGAACCGAACAGCCAGGATCTCCCATGACCAAGATTGCCTGCGCCTTCCTCGTTGCCATTGGGTGCGCGGCCGCTGACGACTTCATTGTCCCCCCCGGCACGGTGACCGGCACCACTGTTCACATCAATCACGATACCATCACCGCTGGCGCGGTGATCGTGGCGGCGCCGAGCGGGAACCTGACCCTCGATGCCCGCGCGTGGGTGGTGCTCCAGCCGGGATTCACCGTGCAGACCGGTGGCCGCTTGCAGATTCGCGTGGTGCCTCAGCCGTCGGTGTCGTTCACCGCCGCGGCGAGTTCGGGGGCCGAGTCGGTGGGTGGCGTGCTCACCGTGACCTTGTCGATCCCATTCACTCAGACCGTCACTGTCCCCTTCACGGTCAGCGGCACCGCCACCAACCCCGCCGACCACACCCGCGGCAGCGGCACGCTGACCTTCGCTGCAGGCGTGACCAGCCAGACCATCCCGATCAGCGTGGTCAACGACACCCTCGATGAGGCCAACGAGACCATCGTGGTCACCCTCGGCACGCCGACCAATGCGACGCTCGGCGCGGCCACCGTGCACACCTACACCATCACCGACGACGACGCGGCGCCGACGGTGGCGTTCACCGTCGGCAGTTCGACGAGCGCCGAGTCGGTCGCCGCGGTCACGCTGACGGTGAACCTGTCGGCGGCCTCGGGCCAGACCGTCACCGTGCCATTCACGGTCACCGGCACGGCCACCGGCGGCGGAACGGACTTCAGCATCGCGGCCAGCCCGCTGACCTTCGCTGCGGGCACCACCAGCCGGACCATCGCCATCACCGTGGTCAACGACACCCTCGATGAACCCAACGAGACCATCGTGGTCACGCTCGGCGCGCCGACCAACGCCACGCTCGGCACGACGACCGCGCACACCTCCACCATCACCGACGACGACGCGACGCCGACGGTGGCGTTCGCGGCGGCGTCCTCGTCAGGGGCGGAAGCCACCGCCGCGGTCAATCTGACCGTCACCTTGTCGGCGGCCTCGGGCCAGACCGTGACCGTGCCGTTCACGGTGACCGGCACCGCGACCAATCCGGCCGACCACAACCGCGGCAATGGCACGCTGACCTTCAACGCTGGGACGACCAGCCAAGCCGTCGCCATCACCGTGGTCAACGACACGCTCGACGAGCCCGATGAGACCATCGTGGTCACGCTCGGCGCGCCGACCAACGCCACGCTCGGTGCGACGACCGCGCACACCTATACCATCACCGACGACGACGCGACGCCGACGGTGGCGTTCGCGGTGTCGGCGTCGCAGGGCAGCGAGGTGACCGCGGCGGTCAGCCTGACCGTGGCGCTGTCGGCGGCCTCGGGCCAGACCGTCACCGTGCCGTTCACCATCACCGGCACCGCCACCGGCGTCGATTTCTCCGCGTCGGCCAGCCCGGTGACCTTCGCCGCCGGAATCACCAGCCAGACCATCGCGCTGACCGTGGTCAACGACACCGGCAGCGAGGGCAACGAGACGGTGATCGTCACCCTGGGCACGCCGACCAACGCCACGCCGGGCGCGATCACGGCGCACACCTATACCATCCTCGATGACGATTCGACGCGCACCGTGGCCTTCGCGGTGGCGACATCCTCGGGGTCCGAGTCGATGGCGACGGTGAACCTGGCGGTGAACCTGTCAGCCGCCTTCGGCAAGGCGGTGACGGTTCCCTTCACTGTCACCGGCAGCGCCACCGGCGGCGGAACCGATCACACCTTGGCCAACGGCTCGCTGTCCTTCGCCATCGGCGACGTGACCAGGAACGTCATTTTCACCGTGGTCAACGACGTGGTGGATGAGCCCAACGAGACGGTGATCGTCACTCTGGGCACACCGACCAATGCGACGCTCGGCGCTACCACCGTGCATACCTACACCATCACCGATGACGACGCGCCACCCACGGTGGCCTTCACCGGCGGAACGTCGTCCGGTGCCGAATCGGCTACCACGGTCACCTTGACCGTGAATCTTTCGGCGGCCTCTACCCAGATCGTCACCGTACCGTTTACGGTGACCGGCACGGCCGCCAATCCCGCCGATCACAACCGCGGCAACGGAACCCTGACGTTCAATCCTGGGGTGACCAGCCAGACCATCGCCATCACCGTCGTCAACGACACCATCGATGAGGCTGACGAGACCGTCGTGGTCACTCTCACCGCACCCACGAACGCCACCCTGGGTGCGATTCCCGCGCATACCTATACCATCACCGACGATGACGCAGCTCCGACGGCCGTCTTCGCCGCGGCAACCTCGACGGGAGTCGAGTCGGTCGCAGCGATTTCGCTGACCGTGAATCTGTCGGCGGCATCGGGACAGACGGTGACCGTGCCGTTCACGGTGACGGGAACCGCGCTCCGCCCCGCCGACCATGACCTGGCGAACGGATCGTTGACCTTTTTCGCCGGCGTCGCCAGCCAGACCATCGCCTTCACCGTGGTCAATGACACCAGCGACGAGCCAAGCGAAACGGTGATCGTCACGCTGGGCACGCCGACCAACGCCACGCTCGGATCGACGACGACGCACACCTACACCATCACCGACGATGATTCCGCACCGACCGTCGCCTTCGCCGTATCGGTCTCCTCTGGCAGCGAAGCGGCCACCACGGCCGCGTTGACCGTCAACCTGTCGGTGCCTTCGGCGATGAGCGTCAGCGTTCCCTTCTCGGTCTCCACGAGCAGCACCGCGACCGGGGGCGGAATCGACTTCACCGCACCGACCGGCCCCGTGTTGTTTGCTCCGGGCGAAACCACCAAGGTGATCGCCCTGACCGTGAACAACGACATCGTGGTCGAATCCAGCGAAACGGTGATCGTCACCTTGGGCACCCCGAGCAACGCCACCCTCGGCACCCCGGCCACGCACACCTATACCATCGTCGACGACGATGGCGTGGCGATCATCGCGAGTTTCGCCAGCGCCGGCCAGGCGGTGAACGAGGCGGCAGCGACCATTTCCATCCCCGTCCAGCTCGACCGCGTGTCCCCGGTACCGATCGTGGTGGGCCTGCTGGTCGAAGGCACCGCCTCGTCTGGCGCTGATTTCACCGCTCCCACGGCGACCATCACCATCCCCGCGAATACGCTCAGCGCCAATGTCCAGGTCCCGGTCCTGGTCGACGCCTTTGGTGAGCCGGACGAGACGGTGGTGATTCATCTGGTGCCCGGGCTGGGGTACGCGGTGGGCGCCACCAACATCCACACCCTGACCATTCGTGGCGCCGCCTACGCCGACACCGTGCCCACGGTGTTCCTGCTCGACAGCGCCGCAACCTTGGCCGAAGGCGCCGCCCCCGGCTTCGTCAATGCGCGGGTCGGGTTGAGCTATGCTACCTTCCAGGACGTGGTCGTCCCCTTGACCATCACCGGCACCGCTGGACCTGATGACCGCAACCTGCCCACCTCGGTGACCATTCCAGCCGGCCAGACCCGGGTGGATGTGGGTATCGACGTCAGCGACGACGACGTCGTCGAAGGCGCGGAGACCGTAGTGGTGACCATCGATGCCACCGATCCAGCGCCCAAGGTCGACCCGTTGATGGCGAATGTGTCGACGACGGCACGGACCTTCACTCTAACCATCACCGATAACGATCAGTTGGCGCCCCCCGTGGTGGGCTTTGTCAAGGCGTCGATCAGCGATATCGAATCCACCACCGCGCCGGTCATTGCGGTCACCCTCAGTCGCGTCGCGCCCGGTCCGATCAGCGTCTCCGTGACGGCCACCCCTTTGACCGCCCAGCCCAGCGATTTCACCCTTACTACCACCACATTGTCCTTCGCGACCGGTGAACAGACCAAAACCCTGCTGCTGGCCGTGCAGAACGACAGCGTTTCCGAGCCGGATGAGACCTTCCAGTTGACCCTGTCCAATCCGCTGGGCGCGACGTTCGGCACCTCGACGCTCACCTACACCATCCTCAATGATGATCCCGACAAGGCAGTGGCCTTGCAGCCGCCGCTGATTGTGCCGAATGGCGGCGCCTTCCTAAGTCCGCAAGCCGTGGACATCCTGCCCCAGCCAGGCAGCGCCGAAGCCTGGTTCACGACCGACGGTTCGACGCCAGTGCCCGGCACCGGTACGGCGCAGAAGTTCACCACCGCCTTCACGCGCTCCACCAACACCACGGTCAAGGCGGTCAGCGCCTTCCCGGTCGGTGCCACGTTTGCATCGAGCGGCGTCGCGCAGGCGGTGTTCACCTTCTTCAACCCGTCATCCATCGTGACTCCGGGCACATCGGCGACCGGCACCACGGGCGTGATGGTCTCGCCCTACTGCTTCGAAGTGACCGGGGTCGACGCCGCGCTCAAGGCCACCGCCCTCTCGCTGGTGGGGGGTAAGGATTTCGCCGCCGGCACGCCGTACCGCATCGCTGAGCAGGCGGTCTTCGCCAACATGGCCCTCTCCGCCGCCGGGGTGGACACCACGCTGCGTCTGACCGTCGGTGGCTCGGCAAAGGAGCGCACGGTGAAGTGGAACGCCACGGATCTGCGCGGAAAAACCTCCGCAAACCGCATCGTCATCCGCACCGGTGACAGCCTACTGTGGACGGTTACCGGGTCGGGCACGCGCGCGCGCATCATCCAGGACGCCGCCAAGCCGCAGAGCGCGTTCGACCTCGCCGTGGGTCAGACGCTGCCGACGGTCTACACCGTGCCGGGCGAGTTGGTGACCATCGCCCAGGTCGATGGCGGCGAGGTCGGTCGAATCACCGTGGTCGTGGTCGAGGCGAAGTTCCCCGCGGCGCGCCTGGCGGCGCCGGTCAACCAGACTCGCCCCAACGTGAAGGCCGCCATCACGCCGGGTTCGGCGGTAGGCAATGTGACCATCGCCAGTGCCGACCCCGCCGCCCTGACCGTCAGTTCCGTCACGCCGTCCGGCTCGGATATTTCCTTCTCGGTGCGTCCGCTGAAGCGTGGCCTGCCGATGGTGGTGGCGCGCACGCCGGACATCAACGTCACGGGCACGGCCCCCATTGTTGCATTCGCCGAGGTGGAGGAGTTTGAGGCGATCTGCCATGGGGCGATTGTCCAGCAGGGCAGTTCAAGAGGCCATCTGGTGGTCGAGCCTTTCGTGCCCAATCTGAAATACACCGTCGAGGGGCCGGCCGGTCTGGGCTTTTCCGTAAGTTTCGGCACCAGTGTCGGCACCAACAAGTTCGACATCAATTCCGATGCCTGCGGTCCCATTCGTCACTTGGTAACCGGGGCGTCGATCTCCACCATTCCTTTCGGAATGAGTGCCACCAACGGTACCCATACCATCACCCTTACTGCCACCGATCTCGATGGGAATATCGTTCTTGGCGGAGCAACAGCGATCACTGTTCCAGTGCATGCGCTCCAGGTCAGCGGGTTCACCGTCGATGGATCCACCCCGACAATGCCGCCGAATCAGGAATCGGGTACCGTGCTTGTCCCCATTACATCGGCCTCTCAATTTTATTCCGAACATGTTTTCCGATCAATCGTAGCGCTTTCCCCGGTTCCGAGCGCGGCAAATAATGAATACTTGGCTCGTCTGGTACATCAGTTCTCCGCCACAATTTCCTCTGGCGGGCGCGATCGCATCAACCCAGTCCGCTCACTGTTCAAGGAGGTGCGCGACGGCACTCCGTTTGAGGAGCGCATGACCATGCCATCGGAGGGCCAATTGCTCCTCCATCTGAGGGTCCAGTCGGTCAAAGACCCGTTCGCAATCACCAACATGAATAACGCACCGGACAGTCGTTTCGTGATTGGGTTGGCAGTCGACAACTCGGGTCGTGGCGTAGCCGACAACCATGAACGCCAGCTCGATTTCCTGTTCGACAGTGAGGTAGTGGGAATTGGCGATCAGGGCCTGGGTCAGATCTCTTACAACGGGCTTCCGGCAAATGAGAATGTTCGCATCAATGCCCGAGGCCAGTTGCAAATCTCGATTGTCACATTTCCAGACACGACAAATGGACTATTCCTGTACCAGTTCAACGGCGATCCCTCATATTCGGTGCCAATTACCCTAAGCGCAGGTCGCGGCACAGCGACAGTGACATGGGAGGGCAGCGCCGGGGTCTATGAGCGTGCAGACGCGTTCTCTCCAGGGACACCACCAACGGTGACCGTAGAAGGAGGTCCATTTCTTGCAAATAACACCAATTCTTTCACTTCCCCGACTGGTGGAGCCTTTATCGATGCTGGGACTATTTCCGAGCCGACCACTGGTGGCGGCACGAAGACCCTCCGGCTCTTTCGGATGACGACGTTAGGCCGAGCTGCAATATTTGTTCTGAATGCTCAAGGCCCCACATCAGTTTCTTCCTTCAATTTGCGTCGCAACCACGCGCGCGTAAATTTCACCAAAGTTAATCTCAGTGCATCACCACCCGGGGATGTCTTCTCCACGGCTTCGCTATCCGCCAGCTTGGCGGTCGGCGGAACATCAGATATTTACACCTTGACTGCCGAGTTTGCCAAGGATGACACGGTTGAGTTCGAATTTGATCACCCTGCCGACCTGTCAGGTGCCACAGCATCGCGCTTGGTGCTGACGGGGATCGTTGGGTCTTCCGAGGTCCCCCGCAATGATGGTGGCGTCGGCGGGCGGTGGGCGGGGATTGGTCTTGGCTCTGGCCGCAATCTCGCCTTCTGGCTGCATGGTGGAATGGACGTGCAGGTCGCCTCGGAGGTCTACCAGACCGCGGCATTGGGGCCGGATTTATCGCTGGCGCTCTCGTCGTTCAGCGATTTGCCCACGGAACTGGGGCCCGGGTGGCGCACCAATTACGACCAGCAGATCATGATTGCCCGTGCCGGTGTTGGCGAAGGTAACATCAATAGCGGTACGCTCGTAGTCACTTCATCGCTTGTAGGGCTCAACGGGAAGCGGGCATTTGTGCTTATTGATGAACGCGGGCACGCAAGTCGCTTTGATCGTTTGGGCAACGCGATCGAATCCTCGCCCTACCGTGGTGCGCGCATCGTCGAGAAAGGCGTCAGCCCCGAAGACGACAAGGAGCCCAAGTTCGAATCAGGCGAGCGCTTCAAGCTCATCCGTCACGACAACAGCGTGGCCTTCTTCAACGAGGAAGGCTGGCTGGTGCGGCTGCGTGTGATCAACGGCGAGATCCTGCGTGTCGATCGCGCCAGCGATTACCGCGGCAAGGCGATCAGCGTGACCGATGAGCACGGCCGCAAGCAGGATCTGCAACGCGCCGCCTTCGGAGCCACGTTCGAATCCACCGCCGGTCTCGCCGCCGATCAGCAGCGGTTGAAGAAGTTCGACCGCGGGATGACCGGGGTGATCAATGTCGACTACGAATCGGGCAACGAACCGCGCATGTTCAAGCAGATCAAACTTGACGGAAAATTCACCCACACCGGCGCCTTCGTCGACGGCAGCCTGCAGTACGACCTCACCTTCGACAGTAAGAAGCGCGTTGCCGAGGTGAAATTGACGCCGGCAGTCGGTGCCGGGGTGTGGTCGCGCAAGGTGACCTACACCGATGACCCGACCACCGAGCATCCCACTTCGATCAAGGTGCAGGAACTGATCGGTTCCCAGACTGCAGGCGTCGAGACCACCTACACCATCGGACCGTTGCTGGACCCTGTCCTGTTCACGACCCTGCTGCCGGCAGAGTTGGTTCAGTGGAAGGAATCCGCCGACACCCTGGCCAGTGGCGACATCATCACCACCACGCGAACCTTCCAAGGCAAGACCCGGCTGGTGAACGGGCAGACGCGCGGTCGGCTGATCGAGCGTTTCGCCTACGACGGCGTCGGCAATCTGGTGCAGCATGTCCGCCAGAATCGCGCGCCGGTCACCAACGACCTGGTTCAGACCTGGCGCTACACCAACCTGCGTGACCAGAACGACCAGATGGTGGGTGCCAACCTGGAAGCCGAAAGCCGCGTCCATGCAGTGACCGGCGTCGAAGGCAGTGGCGGCGTCGACCTGGTCACCACCACCCGTTACGTCGCCAGCGGTCGGGCTGCCGGCAAGCCTGAGTCGGTCAGCGATCCGTGCGGCGCAACCGAAACCTATGCCTATAGCGACAAGGGATTCCTGGCCAGCCGCGTCGATGCCCGCGGCAAGACTTGGCTGTACCAGGACGCCGACGCGCACGGCAACATCCGCCGGGTGTCGGCGCCGTCCGGTGTTTCGGACCGTGAATCGTCATTCCAATTCGGCAATCATGCTCTGACCGCGTTGAATGATCGCGGCCTCGTGCAGAGCAGCCGGACGTTCGGGCGCACGACGATCACCAATTACGATGTACGCCAACGTCCGATCGAGATCATCCCACCCAGCGCCAAGCCGATCAAGACCAAGTACGACGCCAGTGATCTGTCGGTGGAGATCATCGACGAATTGGGCAGGAAGACCGAGTCGTTCTATGACGCCCTCGGCCGCCAGACCAAGGTCAAGGTCACGTCGGGCACCGCGGACGCCGCCCCGGCGGGCGGCCCTGCGATCACCACCCCGTCCATCGACGACGTCAATACCACCTACAACCTGCTCGGTACCGGCTGGGAAGTGGTGGTCACGCATGGCACCCGTGAACAGTCGCGGCGCAGTGTCGATTTCGCCGGACGCCCGCGCGTCGACACGGTCAAGCGCAGCCAGGTCAATGGCGCCAGCGCCCTGACCGATTGCCTCACCTCCTACAGCTATACCCAGGGAAACGGCCTGTTGTCGCAGATCGTGGATGAGCGCGGCAAGGTGTGGCCGGTCGAGAACGACGATCTCGGACAACGCACCCGCACCTCATCGCCGGTTTCCGCCGACCTCCCGGTGGTGACCACCTACAACGCCGTGGGTTGGGTGCTGCGCAGCGCCCAGGGAGAGCGTGTATCGAGCGCCACCTTCGACGCCTGTGGGCGCACGGTGAAATCGGTGAACCCGGCCGGTGGCTGGGTGCAGAGCACCTACGACGCCGGTGGCCTGACCGTGGCTCAGCGCCCACGCCACCACATCGGGAGCACCTTCGAGTTCGACAGCGATGGCGTGCCCACGGCCAGCGTCGATCAGCGCGGCAAGCGTACGACCATGACCGTGAACGCGAGCACGATCGTGCACCAGGTGGTGGGCAAGAAGCGCACGGTCACGCACAACTTCGCTGCCGGCACCGGTTTCCCCACTGCGACCTCGACTCCGCTGGGCGCCATCACCTACGTGCCCCGCGAAGACGGCTCCGTGCGCACGGCGACGCAGCAAGGCCGCGGGGAGAGCGGCACCTTCATCAATGGCTTCGGGCAGCCGACCCTGGCTTCGGCGCAGGTCGAAATGAAGTCGGGCGGCGTCCAACGGGTGTACAGCAAACAGGCCTACCAGGACAACACCGGCCTTCCCGGTGACTCGACCAGTCCCCTGAACCTGGTCACCAGGCCGACTTTCGATACCACCGTGCCGGAAATCAATGCGACCAGCGACGACGTCCTGGCCGGGACGCAGAACGCGACCGCGAAAGTGGTCGAGCGTGACGCCGCCGGCAACGTCACCAAGACGCAGGACGGTGAAGGCGCGCCAGGCACGGCCAACCGGGTCTCGACCACCGTCTACGACGACGCCGGCCGGGTCTCGCGGAGCATCTCGCCAGGAACGGTGGTGACCACGGTCATCCTGCGCAACGGCTTCGGCGAGCCGGTGACCATCACGCAAAATGCGCTGGCGCCGGCGACGCGGACCTACGACCTGCTCGGCAACGTGGTCGCGTCGTCCGATCCCGATACGTTGGCCACCAGTTGCGATTATGACGCCATGGGACGGCAACTGCGCTGCTCGGTCGGTCGCGAGACGACGGAGTACGTCTACGATCTCATCACCGGCGACCTCACCGATCAATTCCTGCCCGGCGACAAGCGGGTGCACTATGAACGTGACCAGGACGGCTCGGTGCTGACCACCACGCATTCCGATCGCTCGGGTACCAAGGACGTGGCGAAATGGACCTGGACGCGCGACGAACTCGGCCGGGTGACCACGGTGCTGGGACCCAACCTGAGGCGTGAGACGGTCGAGTACAATGAGGTCGGCGATGTCAAAGCGACCGTGGACCGATCCGGACGCAAGCAGATCGTCGTGCGCGAGCCGACGACCGGCCGGGTCCAGCAGATCCGCTTCCCGGATGCGCCGGGAGAGACCATCACCATTGATCAGGATTTCGCATCGACGAGTGGGGCGCGCAGCGGTCTGGTGCAGACCACGACGTTCGCAAGCCAGGCGGCCAAGACGACCACGGATCGGCGTGGCCGCACGGTGTTGATGGAACTGCCGGGACAGGCAGCGCAGAGCTTCAGCTTCAACAAGGCCAGCCAACTGCTGACCCAAGGTGGGCAGGCGCTCGGATATGACGCGGCCAGCGGCCTGTTGTCGTCGTTCGCCCAGGCTGGTGCGACCATCACCCTGGCCAGCGGCGACTACGTCGACGGCCGGACGAAGACCCTGCGGTTGCCTAACGGCGTGGTGCGCACGATGAGCTACACGGCCGCAGGTCGGGTGCTGACCATGAGTCAGGTGGTGGGCACGGTGACCGAGCAGTACGCGTACACCTACGACCGTCAGGCCCGGCTGGTGCGTTTGGCGCGCACCGACGGCGGCAGCACCGACGCGACCGCCTGGACGTATGACGGCTCGGGTCGGATCCGCTCGGAGGTCATCGACGGTGGAACCACCGATCCGGCCGCCCAGGTCTTCGCCCACGACGCGCGCGACAACCGCGTGGCCGAAGAGCGCTTTCGCGGCGACCAGGGCAATGCCAACCATGGCACGCGCACCTTCGCCTTCGACGGCACGCACACCCAGGCCGATGCGATCTCGTCGCCGGTCGGCACCTGGACGATCGATACGGTGGCGAAGAACCTCCGTGCCCAAGTCACCACGGGGGCGACGGCGCCGTCTGCACGGGCGACGCTGACGCTGCCGTCGTCGACCATCGCCGGACCGTTGGTCCAGGTACGCGTCACGCCGGTGACGAGCGGCCTGGTGGCCGGCAGCGATCGGCTGTGGGTCGGCGTGCGGTTGACCGACGCCCTCGGGGGCAATCCGGTGCTGGTGGGGGCGGAACTGGCCAAGTCAGGCAGCGTGGTCACCGCGACGTCAGCGGTGGTCAGCCTGTCTGGTGCGTCACCGGTCGTGCTCGCCCGCGGCGATCTCACGTTCACCTACACCGTGGGAAGTGCGCTCGACGTCCAGGTCGTGCGGCTGCCCAACGTGGACAAGACGGCGCTGTCCTCGGCGCTGGTATCGGCGCGCTTGGCGCCGGCCGGCGGTCTGGATCTGGGCGCGACGGTATCGGTAGTGGCGGCGTCCCTCACCCAGGGTCATCGTGGCGTGCCGGCGCTGGAGATCCGTGGCGCGTTCGCGGCAGCAGCGACGCTGGACGTGCGCTACGACGACCTCGCCCGGGGCGCGTACCGGTCGGACACCGTCCAGGCGACGCTGTCGGACATCGATGGCGAGAACCAGCTGCTGGCAGTGACGACGCGCAACCAGACCGGGATTCGGCAGTCGGTGGAGAGCTATTTCCAGGACGCCAATGGGTTGACCAGGTCGCGGACGAAGCAGGTGCTGGACGCGGTGGGCACGGTGACGCGCACCGAGCGCACCGAGTACGAGTACGATCGCCTCGACCGGCTGGTGCGGGTGTTGACCGCCGCGGCGGATGCCCCGGTCGCGCTGCCCGCGGCCACCCCGCAGGTGACGTTCGGCTACCACAGCACGACCTGGATGCGGGCGACGCTGACGCCATCGGGCGGGCCATCGACCCTGTTCACCTGGGACGGCCGCAACCTGCTGAGCCAGCAGACCGGCGGCGGTGCGGTGACCAGTTTCGCCACCTTCGGCGGCTCACCGTTATGGGAGAAGACCGGTACGTCGTCGGCGTTGACCTACGCCCAGGACGGCCGCGGCAACATCACCGGACTGATCGGCGGAGTCACCACGCCGGCCGTGGGCACGGACTACGTGCGCAAATTCAGCTACGACGCCTTTGGTGGGTTGACCGAACGCCTGCGCACGGTGGTGGGATCGACGGTGACCTACCCGGCGGTGGCGTCGACGGCCCGCTCGCTCGGGCCCCGCTATCGCGGCCAATACTTCGACGCACCGACCGGTGATTACTACCTGCGGCACCGGTACTACCAACCGGGCGTCGGGCGATTCCTGACGGTGGACCCGGCGCGGGCGGGGGGGAATTGGTATGGGTATTGTGGGGGGGATCCGGTCAACCGGTCTGATCCGAGTGGTCTTCGGGCAATCGTAGCCAATGACGCCGGCGCGGAGTTTGATCAGTGGTACCGAAAAAATAGCACGCTGGGCAATAAACTGAGAGTCGGCACATTCCCTGCGGGTAACGAGGGTGCGTACTACGACTGGAACTTCCGGTGGAATGGAGGACTGCCGACGTTCTGGGATAGTCACTCTACTTTTTCTGAGATCACCGTTGATAAGGAGATCGACGCGACGCAAATTAATACAACTGACATATCACTTTTGGCCGCGATTCTCGATCCCGACAAGGTCTATGTCTTCGATAAGAATGGCTGGCGACCATCCAGGGATTCGGATCAAGCAGGTGTTTTAATCAATGCTGACATTCAGGTAGGTAAGGGCCTGGAGGACGCCGGACGCCCAATAGCCAACGCATTGGCTGCGGTGGGAGATGCCGCTGCGGCGCTCGATCCTCTTCTGATTCCGCTGACGGCACCTGGTGCAGGGCCGACGCCACAGGTGGCGACAGGAGTGAACTTCGTAGCGAATGCCGGCAGGGGTGCAGCCTCCTTGGTTGGAAGCCTGCGTCTTCTCCGAACGTCTCGCCTTGTTACCAATGTCGAGGCGCTTACCGCAAGAGTTGCGCCGAGACTGAGCGGAGCACGTTCAGTGACGGCTCTTGACGATAGTGCGCGTACGACCGCACGAATCCCTCATCAACTGGGAAATATTGCTGACTTGGGTCAGACCGACATGCTTGGCAACATTGTCTTACAGCGTGGTCTAACAGGCCGTGTTTACACAGAGACACTGCGACACGAGGCCGTTCATCGATGGTTGAGCCCGCTCTATGGTCCAATTGGGCTTCGTGAGGCGCGAGGAGCGCTGAAGTGGTGGGGTTACAACAAGAGCCACTTCCTGAAATACACGGAAGAAGCATTGGCAGAGATGTATGCGACGCGAAGTATCGCCGACGGTCTGAGGTTCCCTCTTCAAGGGTACGGCGTCAGTTTTCCGAGAGTGCTCGCCGAGGGAGCCGGCTATGGAGCGCTTGTCAGCGGAGCTACCTATGGCAGTTACCGGATAGGGCAATCAATGGCCACTGAGGACACGCATTCAACGGACAATGAGACGGCAGTCCTTCAGGGACTCAGACGATGATACTTCACCTGCTTCGGTTAGTGCGTTTGATCAGGATGCCGACTATCAGTAAAGAGGACGCCCTACGATTGGCGCGCGAGGAGTGCGATCGTCGGGGATGGCCTTGGCAGGAACCTATTGAGATTAGCGATGGTATTCGATGCTGGAACATCGTCACGCACGCAGGATGGGTGGACAGCAACGTTTTGGTGGTGGTCGATAACTGTTCCGGGAAGCTCATCGGAGCTGATAGGACCGGCCGCGCGCGGACACAACAATAGCGATAATATGATATGCGTGCGAAGAGGGATATGGACAGGTCATAACCTTCTCAATCAACCCACGGCGCGATCCCAGCCTGTCCACGATCGGCGTCCGTTGAGCAGGTCCGAAGGCCACGTCTGACCGCTGGCAAACCGACGCCTCCTCCTACCCTGCGCGACGTGCTACGCAGCCCGGTGAAATCAGGTGGTTCCGCGCTGATCACCGCCCTGGTCGCAGTCGCGCTCCTGGGTCTTCCGCTGCTCGCCGGGATGATCGGTGGTCGGCCTGCGGCCTCCCGCTGGTCCAGCCCCCCGCTCGCGCTCGCTGCGGCTGACGCCTGCGCTCACGCCGCCCCCCAGTGGGGGGCTCTCGCCGCGATCGCGCGCACGCTCGACGCCGCCGCCAGCGACGCGGACTGCACGGCCACCGGTGAGTTCATCACCTCCACCTACGACGCGCTCGGCAACGTCCTGCTCACGCGCACGGGCACGGGCAAGACGCAGTCGGCCAGCTTCGACGCGCTCGGGCGCAAGCTGTCCGAGACCATCGGTGACGACACCACGGTCTACCGCTACGACCCCAAGACCCTGGCGCTGATCGAGGTGATCGCGCCCGGCGACAAGCGCGCGATCTTCGGGTACGACAGCCGCGGTCGGCGCAGCACGGTCACGGACGCCGAAGGCCGCACCCAGGTCACCCGCTACGACGATCTCGATCGTGAGACGACGCGGGTCGATCCCGACGGTGTCATCTCGACCAAGGCCTACACCTCCAGCGACCGCGCCGAGGTCGACAACGC